>OJNJ01000010.1_pt1 | contig 85311 bp, 111 predicted proteins | sample 1597491 | NCBI WGS metagenome assembly OJNJ01 (sample SAMEA2452132, study PRJEB22498) | human gut metagenome | biome: human feces; feature: human gut; material: feces | place: Australia | collected 2012 | reverse complement strand
AGAAAGAGTTATTATTCTATTTGACCCAGATGCAAAAGATAGAGCTATAGACCTTGCTTTAAAATTAGTTAACTTCAAGAAAGTAAAGGTTATATTCTTACCTGAGGGAACTGATTGCAATGATTTGGGTAGAAAAAGAACTCTATCCTATGTATATAAAGTACATTATCAGAGCTATCAAGAACTTTTTAAACTCAAACTTAAATATTGCAAGTGATGTTTATCTTAAATGAAGAAATCAAAGAACGGGAAAGACAGGCCATAAAAGAACTCTATCCTAAGTTTTCAGATACCACTGTTACAGTTATTAAAGTTCCACTTAAACCAATTTACAAAGCCTATAGAATCCAGTTTGTAGCTATGGCTCATGTAACCAAAATATTAGATAAATATGGGTATCTAGAAGTAAGTGGGAATAAGTCAACTTTGAAATATAGAAGAACTAAAGAAGGTATTTCGTTACCAGATTTAGTTAAGATAGTGGATGAATTACACATGACTAAGTTCCCTTCTATGTCAATTCTTTCAAGGGTACCTAAGTATGAAAAAAAAACGGAAATAGAGCTTGTTGAAACTCCCATACAGATAGGAGAACCAGAAGATAAGAAGATAGTTGATAATAACTTACCTGTTATTGGTAATTATTATTATTTTCAAACCAATAATCTTCTCATTGGTTATGGTATATTAAAAACTATAGAGGGAGTATTTGATAACAATCTCAAGGTAGAAAGTTATAGATATGAAATAGTAATGAGAGGTATATCATATATTGTTACAGAAGTTTATAGTAGTTTAGTTAAAGTAGCAAGTAAAACTTGGGTATAATGGCAAGTATATTATTTTTAGTTAATCATCCAGAAGTATATGTCAATCATAGAAATTACTTTGAAGAGAAGGGATTCGAAGTAACCATGAGACATATTTGGAGATACGATTATCAACATTATGATCACGTGTTGTGTAATAGATTTATAAGTGGTGGTTCTTTTAATGATATTAAGAAAGCCTATCCACATGCCATATTAATAGAAGAATGTCCTTCTATAAGGAAGGCTGTTTTGAGAGAATTACCAATTAAAGGTAAACCAAAAGAGAAGGTTAAAAGGGAAAGTCCATTTAACATGAATAAATATTTTATTGATCTATCACATACAGATATCATACGATCAATAGATATAATCGGTATAAAGATAAAGAATATATTATTATATGGGGAAACTGGAACTGGTAAAGAACACATTGCAAGATATATACATTTTATAAAGAAAACTTCTGGAAACTTTATCCCAGTAGATTGTGGATCATTAAATGATGAACTTATAGCTTCTGAATTCTATGGTCATATAAAGGGTGCTTTCACTGGAGCTCATCAAGATAAAGAAGGTTATTTTGAACAAGCTCATGGTGGTACTTTATTTCTTGATGAGATAGAAAACCTTAGTTTAAGAGGACAGGTAACTTTATTAAGGGCTCTTCAGGAATTAACCTTTATGAAGGTTGGTGATTATCGGGTACAAAAGGTAGATTTTAATTTGGTTTGTACTACAAATGTAAAACTTTGGGATTTAATTGATGAGGGTAAATTCAGGAGTGATTTATATTATAGGATAACTCATATGGAGTTTACTATCCCACCAGTAAGGGATTATCATAATATACCTGGTTTAATGGAGTTCCTTATAGATCAAATATGTGAAGAATATGACCTACATTTAAGAATTGATAGGAAAGATTTGGTGTTAGATACCATGAAAAAGCTTGATCCCTATAAAGGTAATATCAGAGAAATAAAATCCTATCTAACTAAAAAGCTAATAGAGTTAGAATCTACTCAAAGATCAACTCTAACCGGAATAGAGTTAATGAAATCTTTCAAACTATAATATATAAATATTATAATCATGAGAGAACCATCAATACATATCACATTTACTAAATTCAAGGAAATTTGGAATCAAGTAGATGGTAGGAAATTATCTAACAAAACTCTGTTAGAGATTTTTAAGATGGCCAGGGGATATTCTCTTGACCATCGTTCTGTGTTTACAAATAATAAGAAACAAGCTAAAAAAGTAACAAATAGAACTTCTGCATCAATATCAGATACAAATTTATTAGCAGATATTATTTATTCCTCTAGAATACAGTTAAAACATGTAGGGGTAACTAAGATAAAGCAAACAGATAGTCAGTGGATGCAATTAAAACAATTGGTACCTGTTGTCAATGAATTTTGTGAAAGATATAAACTAAAGAAGAGACAGGGTTATATAATTTTTGTTGATACTGCTTTAGGATTAATGGGAACTTCTAAAAGAGCTAACTATGCTTTTGCTGCAAGTTGGATGTTAAAGCAAGTAGATTGGATAATAAATAAATATGAAGCTGAAACTGAATTACTTTTAGATAACCATCATCAAGAAACTAAATATGTACATGATTTATATTGTAGTACAGTTGCAGAGATGACTGGGCTGTCCAATAATTATATAAGAGATTCCTTACAATATGTAAACTTTAAAAGAGCTAGAGAAAATGCAGATGAAAAAGGAGTTGATTATGAAACTTACATAGAAGCTCAATTTGAAGCTTTATCATTTTGTAATGGTATTCCCAAGATAGAAGATCTATACGGGGATAAAGCAAATCAAAGATTATTAACCTATGTATCAAAATATAATATACCTCTAAAAACTTATAAAGTAGAAGAGGATATTTGGAACAAATTTAAACAATAAGAATATGCAACACAAACTAAGAAAAGAGGATTTTGTAGAATTGGTTAAAGAATTTCTACTGGACAATGAACTTATGAATGAGTTTATTGATTATTCTAAGTATGTAAAGAATATAGAACCTGAACAATTACCTTTCAAAGATTATGGTGGAATTGATAATTAAAAACAGTAATATTTGTGAAGCAAAGGGTCCATTAAAGGTACTTCATAAGTTATATAAAGAATTTAGGATAAAGCATCCCAATGCTTGGCATATTTTAATGTATCAGAAAGGTAAGGTTAGATGGGATGGATATATTAAATATGTGAGTGATACTGGTAATTTTAGAATTGGGCTTTTACCCATGATATATAATAAATTAGAATCATGGGGAGAAAAGGTAAAGATAATTGACCGTAGGCCCCCTTTAGAAGTATCTCCAGTAATTCCAAGTGTATTAGGGGATAAAGAATTATATCCCAGGCAGAAAAAAGCTCTAGAAACCCTTTTAAATAATAAAGTTGGTAAAACTCCTTTTTATATTTGTGCAGGAGATTATTCTGTTGGTTTCGGTAAGTGCATTGGAGGAGAGTCCCTAATATATACTAATAGGGGGGTATTACGTATGGATGAAGCCATTGATTTGAATGGTAACCTTAGATACAAAGATCTGAAAGTATTAGCTAAAGATAATCAATACCACCCAATACTTAATTCTATATCTAATAAAATTAAAGCCATAAGAATAACTACAAAAAATGGTTATACTCAAATATGTGGTTATGATAGACATAGATATTATACTATAAATAAAGAGGGTAAATTGGATTGGGTTTTGGCTAGAGAATTAAAGATCGGGGATCCATTACCTATAATTAAACCACTAGTAACTCCTAATAATAATTATTTTATATCACCTGAAGAAGCTTATACTATGGGTGTAATACACGGAGATGGCCATACTATAAGAAATTCAGCAACTAGAGTAAGTATAGCTTTATCTGGAAAAGATTATGAAATATTAAATATATTAAAGCCATACCTAAACTCAGTTTGTAAAAACCCTATAAATATAAAACCCCATAGAAAGTTCAATGGTTGGCATATAAGTAAATCCGATAGAACCCTGTCAAGGATAATAATTGGTAGATACCCGGAGTTAATAGGTAAAGCTATAGATAAAATTATCCCTAAATTTATAATGGATTCTCCAGCTGATATACAAAAATGGTATATAGCTGGTTTATTTGATACTGATGGTAGTAAACATAAGGATGTATTAGAATATTCTTTCAGCTCAGTATCAAAAGAAAATATACATAGATTACATATAATGTTATTAAATTTAGGTATAATTAGTTTTACTAGCGAAAAGAAAACTACTTGTAAAGATAAAAGTGGGATAACTTATAGACTACGTGTAGGTTCACGAGAATTTGAAAAGTTTGGTAGACTAATCCCACTACAAATTGATAGAAAAAAATTTAATCCCTCAGATATTATTAAGTCAAGAGATAATTTGTTTTATCAACTACCCATAGTTATAGGGTACAAAGCTAAAAACCATTATTTAAATCAACATTATAATACACGTAATAACCCATTAGACAAATTAACCAGAAATCAAATAAGGAACCCCCATAGACTTACTTTAGAAAGTTTATATGTTTTACTAAAAGAAGCCCCTGATAATGAACTACATAACTTGTATAACTTTTCTAAAAAAGTTTATTGGGATAAGATAAAATCTATAGAAGTATTAGAAGAATATCAATGCTACGACCTGGAAGTAAAAGATGTACATGAATATATAGCTGATGGCTTCATATGTCATAATACTATGTTGTTCGCCTCTATTCACCAAGCTTTTAAAAGAAAAATACCCACTATCCTGTTGTTAAATGATTCTGATCTCTTCAAACAGTTTAAAAGAGAGATTCCACCATTATTACCGGGAGAAGATATAGTATTTGTTCAAGGTGGGAAAGTTAATAGATGGGGTAATTTCAATGTGGCAATGGTCCAATCAATTTCCCAGAATATAAAAAAATACCAGTATGAATTAACCAAAATAGGTATAGTTCTTATTGATGAAGCTGATATTATTGATAATAAAACCTATAAGAATGTTATAGAACATTTATATAATACTCAAGTTAGAATTGGTCTTAGTGGAACCCTATATATGAGTAAGTTGAAAAAAAACTTAGTTCATAATATGAACATAAGGTCTTTTATCGGTGATGCTATAGATTCCATTAAATTAGCCGACCAAATTAAATCAGGTAAAGCTACTCCAATAGTAGTGAAAATGGTTTATGTATCCGGTAAATCAATATCAGCAGATGATTATCAAGAAGAATATGATAAAAACATAACATATAATATTGCTGCTTATGAAAAAAGTTTCTCTAGAATGCAATATAATGCCCGTTATGGTAGATTCCCAATGCTTATTGTAACCAAGTTTATTGATCATTGTGAAAAGTTATATGAATATTATCAAAAGATGAATCAAAAACTTGGATTAGGTTATAGAATAGCTCATGTTCATCATAAAACTCCAGACAGAGATAAATTATTAAATGATATAAGGGAAGGGAAAATTGATATCCTTATATCAACTACAATTATATCCAGAGGTAAGAATATTCCAACTCTACAATACATTCAGAATACTGCTTCTATGGATTCTAATGAAAAAACAATACAAATTTTAGGTCGTTTAGTAAGGCAACATAATTCTAAGAAAAAGGCCTATCTTGATGATTTAGTTTTTCCGGGAATATATTTATTAAGGCATGGGAACCATAGGAAAAATTATTATAAAAAAGAGAATTTAAAAGTCATTTCCATAGGGCATCCCACAGGTAAGCAACTCCCTAAAAATAAACGTCATAGAGAAACTCTAGGAAAAGCTAAATAAATTAAGGGAATCAAAGAGGCTATTAGCTATTAGCTTATATAGCTATGGCCTGATAAAAGATAATAAGCTAAATACTAATATACACTTATCTATCCTAACATGGATATACATTTTTTCCTTCGGAAAAATATCGATTTTACTAAAGTAAAATCTCAAATGCGTACGTATACGCGTAATATCCTTCGCTAGAGTTATGATTACCCTAATTGATCAGAAAAACATATTGATTATCGAAAGTTAAATTCTCAATTCATGGCAAAGCAAAAGAAAAACAAGTTAATCAAACTAGAAGATACACCAATTCTCAAAGCTATTGATATCAATTCAATTGGTGATAATGGAGATCCTTGCTTTGGGAAAGAATATGATCTCTCAACTGAAGAATGCAGAAGCTGTGGTGATTCAGAATTATGTTGTATCAAATTTGCAGCTTTGATGGGTAAAACCAGAAAGGAATTGGAAGAAGAGAATCATTACAAGGACATGGAAGAATTGGTTGATAAAGTTGCTGCAAAGAAAACTTACAGAGCTCTCAAAAGGAAAGGAGATACCAAGAAAGTTATTCTTGATAAACTTCAAGCTAAGTATGCTATCTCAAGAGAACAAGCTAGATTATTGTACAAAGAATTTTCAGATAAGTAAAAATGAAACAGAAAACTTTCTTAGCTACTTCTTTAGTAGGAATTGTTGCTCTAACAATCTTAGCTTTATCACTTCTATTTCAAGTTGGGTGTAGTACAATAAACTACACTTCAGTTGTTTTAACTAAGCAACAATCCATTGACTCAGCAATGAAGACAATGGTTGAATTTGAACCCCCATTTCCAGCTACTTGGGATACTCTATGGGTACAACCTTTCTACATGACCAAGACTTGGTTTATCAAAAACAACAATGGTAAAATCAAGCATCAGTTTACAGTGAATGAATTAGATTCTATTAACGTTCTAATGTATAGGAGGATTAGGTAATGGTAGAGAGACAATTAGACTTAATATTGAGTCAGGGAACTAAAACCCAAACTATAACTAAAGCAGTAGAACTTCCAGAATATTACATGATCCCAATGGGTCAAGTATATGATCAGGGAAGTTCTTCAATGTGTGCAGTATATGCTTTAGCTGATCTAATGGAAAGAGCATATAATGTTAAGAAGAGCTTTGATAGAAAGGAACTTTATAACTTACGTTCCACCAAAGATGGTATGATGTTAAGTGAACTCTTTAGTTTAGCTAAAGAACATGGGTTCACTGGTAAACAAGAAACTTACAAAGTACATGAGTATTTTAGAATCGGTACCAGTAAGGATATCCAAAAAGCTATTGTATCAATGTTCGGTGTAATAATTGGTATACCAGTTTACAACTATGGAGAAAGCTTTTGGTTAGGTGATAAGTTACTAGGATATCATGCAGTACCTTTGGTTGGATATTCTAACAGAGGATTCATAATCAAAAATTCATGGGGAAGTCAATGGGCAAATAATGGTACTACAACTTTACCTTATGAAGAAGTAGAGGGATCAGTAATGGAAGCTTGGACATTTATCTAAAACTAAATACAATGAGTAAGAAACAAACTAAAACTGAAGTAAAAGAAACTTTACAAAGAGTTCTTTTCACAAAGGTAAGAGATGTAAAATCACCTACTAGAGCTAACAAACATGATGCTGGTATTGATTTTTATATCCCAGTGATTGGAGAAGAATTGATAAGTGATATCAAGGATAAGAATCCAGATTTAAGTGCATATATTATAAAGCTTGGTCAATTATTCTTAAAACCTGGTCAAAGAATTTTAATTCCTTCTGGAATAAAGGTTTGGATAGAAAATAAACAATCGGCTCTGGTAGCAGCAAATAAATCTGGAATAGCTACTAAAAGAGGGTTAACTTTTACAGCTCAAGTTATTGATGCAGATTATACTGGAGAAATCCACATAGGTTTGCAGAATAACAGCAATAGAATGGTAACTCTCCAGAGTAATGATAAAATAATCCAATTCCTACATACTCCTATAATTCTTTCAAGTATGGAAGAAGTTACCAATGATAGCTACAATGATATTCTTGAGTCTAATACAATTGACAGGGGAGAAAATGGATTTGGCTCAACCGATAAAAAATAATTGTTTAACCATAAAAAGTTTAAGTTTTGGACTCACGAGATATCATTGAAGAACCAATTAAAGTAGTTGGTGGTAAGTATTTAGAATGTATGTATTCACTCCAAAAAGAATTATTGGAACAATATATTAAAGTAGAGGGTTTACCTCAATATCCAATAGATGTGAATACAAAGAAGTCTCAGATTATCTTAAAAGATTTTGTGGGACGGGTAATAGAGGAACTTGCAGAAGGATATGAAGCTTTGATTTTAGTAAGTAAGTTAACTGAAAAAAACAAGCTTTGGAAATCTGACTATGAGGAGGAGGAATATATCCAATGTTTGAATCATCTCCAGAATGCAGGAGAAGAAATGGCAGATGCCATGCACTTCATGCTGGAGTTACTAATCTATTCCAATATTCAAGCAAAAGATATTGAAGATTACTTGGATAATTGGTTAAAAGATAAGGTTTCTTTTGGTGTGACTAAGACTTTACCAACCTTAGCTAAAGCTATGCAAGTTGGTTTATCCATATTATACAATGATCCATGTAACATGGTATCAGAACCAAAAGCTATGAATAAAACATATCTTTTGGAAGAGTTTGAAAGTATGGATGAGGATTCTGAAGATCCAAGGTTGATTAACAAGAGAATAGATACCAGATTCCATCAGTGTGGTAAGTTTTATAACAAGTTAACCTATTCATCATATAAATACATGATGTGGGATGTTACTTACCATTTAAATATTGCTAGAAATTTCTTAAAGAATAAACCATGGAAGCAATCTCAAATGATGACCAATGAGGGAGCTTATCAGGAAGAGATAGTAAAAGCTTTTATCTTAATGATGGGTTTATTCTTAGCAATGGGAATCAGTCCTGAAAATTTATATTTTCTCTATTTTAAAAAGAATCGGGTTAATGACTTTAGGATAAAGTCAAAATATTGAGAAAATATTAATTTATGAAAAGTTTTGTATTTAAAACTGGAGAACAGGCTTGGGCTGGTATAAACAAAATGTTTATCAATCAGGAACCAGGCCTGTTTGAAGGTGATCAGGGGGCATCTATAACAAATTCCCTCTATACCTATGGTTTAACCATTTTGATAGAAGAAGCTAGCTTTGACCCAGAATTTGATTTTGGAAAGATACTGGGGTATACACAAAGTAAGTGGAGTGGTCTTCTTAACAATTATCTTGATCTGGATTCTCTTGATCAATTAAAACTTCAGATAAGAGAATTTGAAAAGAACAAAGCTATCAATAGGAATTACCATATTGGATTTAATTTTGCAGATTCACATGGCAATGGTAAGGGATGTTTGATGTCTGGTATGTTTTCTAGAATGATAGGTATTGACAAACCAAGGTTAACTATCATCATGAGAGCATCAGATGTAGTAACAAGGTTACCTTGGGATTTACTCCTATCAATACGCATGGGAGAATATGTATATGGTCATACTGAATTTACAGTTGAACTTCTTATACGTTCTGCTTTTGCTGATGATACCAGCTTAATGCTTTTCAATGGGTATGAAAATATATCAGAACTCATAGAAAAGGTAGAAAATGAGGATAGGAAGAAAAGGTTAAAGAAAGCTTTACGTAGGGTTAAGAAAGCAGCTAATAATGGTGATGACCCTAAGTATCAAGCTTATATGAGGGTATATAAAATATTTAACCCAGAAAAATATGGTAAAGAAGCTAAATCATTACTAGCTAAAGATTGTATTATAGGAGATTGGGATGGTATACCCCTACCAGAAAAATGTCCATCTATTTTGGTAAGAAACCAGATTAAGTCTGCTTATCTTAAATTTATCAAAAAATATGATCTAAAGATGTTCATGGAACCAGATAAGAAAAAGAAACTAATTAAGTTCCAAGAATCTGATGGATCAATAACTGAATCACCAATAGTAGAAGAGGAAGATAACGAAGAAGAGGAATAATGAAAATAGAACAACAATATTATAATATCCTTTGGCATAAACAACCAAAGGATATTTTACTTGCTATAGAACAAGCAGGTAGAACCTGTTATAAATCAGAGGATAAGATAACAGAAACTTCTGCAACTCCTTTCGTAGAAAGATTAATAGCTTCAGGACATGAATCAGTCCTTGAACACCAATCTTTTTCAGTAAGATTTATAACTGATAGGGGAGTAACTCATGAGTTAGTAAGACATAGATTAGCATCATTTTCTCAAGAAAGTACAAGGTATTGTAACTATTCAAAGGATAAGTTCGGTAATGAGTTAACTTTCATATTACCAACTTTCTTATATGGGTATGGAAGTGATAATCCTTCTTGGGAACATTGGCAAAAAGCTATGGAAGACTCAGAAGATAGGTATTTTGAGTTATTGGAGGATGGCTTAACCCCACAAGATGCTAGATCAGTATTACCTAATTCATTGAAGACTGAGGTAGTAGTAACTGCTAATATAAGGGAGTGGAGAACCATTCTAAAACAACGTACTTCAAAGAAAGCTCATCCCCAAATGAGGGATTTGATGACACCATTATTATTTGAGCTTGATACTTGTTTAACCCCACTATTTCATGACATAGTAGATTTAAATTTATAGGTATGAAAAAGGATAATATAAATCACCCAAGTCATTATACTTCTCACCCATCAGGTATAGAATGTATAGATATTGCTGAGCATCATGATTTTTGTATAGGTAATGCTATTAAATACCTTTGGAGAGCTGGACTCAAATCAGAAGATGGAATTTCTAAAAAAGAAAAACAAATAGAAGATTTGAAGAAAGCTATCTGGTATATTAAACGAGAAATAAAACACCTTTCCAATGGGGAGGAATAATATAAAATGGTATTCAGATTCTCTAAGTTTTTGGGAAAAGATAAATGAAGCTTTCCTAATAGCAGATGAGAATCTGAATTTTGTTTGTAAGGGGAGAGCTACTTATCTATATGATTATGTAGTTGGAATTAAGAAACCAAAATTAGATTCAAAATTTGATTTTGGTAGGCACTTCAATTATACTATCTCAAAGTGGAAATCTTTAGTGGCTAATTATATTTCTAGAGAAGAATTAAATAACCTTGCAATAGAAATCCTGGCAGAGGAAAATAAAAACTCTAGAGGGTATGCTTTAGCTTTGCAATTCCAAAACAATCATGGTCATGGAAAGAATTGTTTATTATCAATGGTATTTTCTAGAAGACCAGGGAAAACAAAACCAAATATATGCGTTTTCTTGAGAGCTTCTGAAATAACTAAAAGGTTGATATGTGATCTTTTATTATTTCAAAGGATAGGGGAATATGTATATAAAGATATTGATTTTACCTTGACTATCCATTTTAACCAAATGTTTAATGATGATACAGTATTACTTATGTATCATGCTCACAAAGATATATTAAACTTTGGAATAAAATCAGAGTTAAGGGATAGATTAAAATATCTATTGAAGTGTAATCCTGATGAAATAAAATACAAAGTTCACAAGAGAGCTTTGAAAGTACTAAGACCAGAGATATTTAAATATCCAGTAACTTTAGCTAAAGATTGCAAGCTATAAACAGTGATGTTCTATCAAAATCTATTTGATATTGCAAATTCAAAAAAAAATGAAACGGCCAAAGTTTAAAGCTAAAGTGGATATTGATTGCAGATATAGTAATACTTTAATATATGAAGTATCTGTTACCACTAATGGTCATCAAACTATGTCTTTTCCTCAAATGTCTTTGGATGAGTTAAAAGAATTGAACGAAGTAATCTCTAAATTTTTAAAAGATGAGAAAACATAAACGTATACCTGGTAATGATCGATATAGGATATACGTTGATGGCAAAGTATATGATAAATTAAATAGAAAATTTTTAAAACCCCACTTAAATAATAATGGGTACCTAAGAGTAGTATTGAATGATAGAAGAAAATATTTGGTACATAGATTAGTGGCAATTACATTTATATCAAACCCACATTCATATAAAGTGGTAATGCATCTAGACAATAATAAAACTAATAATCATATATCAAATTTAAAATGGGGAACTCACAGTGAAAATACTAAACAAGCTTATATAGAAGGTAGATTGAAGAATACTTTTAAAAAAGGTATAGGTAATGGATTAATAGGAGATAATAATCCTAGATCTAAGTTATCCATAAAGCAAAGAAAGAAAATTCTTAAATTATACAATACTGGTAACTATACTTTTAGTGAACTTGGTAGAATGTATAATGTAACCAGAATTACCATAAGAGATCATTGCGTAAATTACAACTTTAAAAAACTCAAGTCATGAGAATATACTCAAATGCTTATGAATTATTATCGGAAACCGGTAGGAATTTGTATGAGATGGGGGCTGAAGTAAAACCCAAGACCTATCAAAATAAAAGTATAGAAGGTATAGATGACTTCATAACAAAAGAACTTATTTGTGAACAATATTGTTTAACTAAGTTACCAGATGAAGATAATCTATTCATACATACTCATTCTAAAGATTGGGCAGAAGCTGAGTTCCAAGAAAGGTTACAAGATAATGTAAATCCGGGAGAAGCTTGGAAACTTCGTAAAGAAATATGGGAACAGTTCTTGGATATCAATGAAGAATTTGATTATACCTATAGTGAGAGGATTAATAATAAAATAGCTACAGTATCTGAGAATACATTGGATGAAGTTATCCAATTACTAATTAATGACCCAGATACCAGAAAAGCAATTATTCCAATATATGGGCTAGAAGATAGTAATTATCTTGATGGTTCTAGAAGAATCCCTTGCTCAATGTACTATGATTTTTTAATTAGGACTAATGCAAAGGGGGAGAAACAATTAAATATTTGTTATCACCAACGATCATCAGATTTCATAGTTCATTTTGGGAATGATGTATTCTTAGCTTGGAAACTCATGGAATATATAGCTATTCAAGTTGGAGTTAATCCAGGGTATTTATATCATACTATAGATTCTTTACATGTTTATCAGAAGGATTGGGTAAAACTAAAAACTTCTCTTAAAGATTTGTAAGGGATTTTAAATCCAACTCTGAACGGGTTGGTAATAGGGTTAGACTTTTTGGATTGATCACCCAATATCTACCAATATATCGGTCTCAGTATTTGATAGAGAAATAGAATAACCCTATTTTTGATCAGTAAGAAACCCATTGAGATAGTAACTATTTGAAATATCACTGCAGGATATATCAGGTAGGCTGGTAGGGAGGGGAACCTATAAATCCCCATTTAGGGGCCTTTAGCTCAGTTGGTTAGAGCAGTGGACTCATAATCCAAAGGTCACAGGTTCAAGCCCTGTAAGGCCCACAATTATGCCAGGATGGTGGAATAGGTAGACACGAGGGACTTAAAATCCCTTAACCATTGAGGTTGTACGGGTTCGATTCCCGTTCCTGGTACTTTTCGGGATGTAGCACAGTCCGGTTAGTGTACCTGCTTTGGGAGCAGGGGGTCGAAGGTTCGAATCCTTTCATCCCGACTAATTTAAATCTATAGCTATGAGGATTCTTGAAAAAGGTGAAGACAAAGTTTATATTAAACGGTGTGGTAATTGTAATTCACTAATAGAATTTGAAAGAACAGATGTTACCTATGATCCACTTTTTACCAGATATGAAGCTTATTGTCCAGTATGCGGAATGAGGATATTACTTTCTTCATCTGACCTTTTATTAAGAAACTCCCAATCATCAATACAAATAGCTGAAGAATGTTTACAAGATACAAAATCATAAGAAGTTTTAAAGAACTAAAACAATTGGTAGAAGCATGTCTCAATACGGGGTATGCTTCTGTCGACTTTGAAACTAATGCAGAGGGGATATATAAGAACACTTTTAAACCAACCATCCTATCAGTATCATTTCAAGTTGGTTCTGGTTGTTCTATTCCTTTACAACATTTTGATGAATCAGTAAAGGAAATACCTTGGTTAAAATGGCTACAATATTTTGGTAGGAGAGTAGTAGAGAATCCTAATATAGTAAAGGTAGCTCAAAACTTCAAGTTTGATAATCAGATATTTGTTAAATATGGTATTTATGTAAGGGGAACTGTAATAGATACCATGTTAGCTAAATATTTGTTAAATGAAGAAAAACCACATGGTTTGAAACCCATGGTAGCTAAGTATTTACCAGAGTTTGCAGACTATGAAAAATATGATAAGTTTGAAACTATACCTTGGGATAAAAAACCATTGGAACCACTAGCAAGGTATGGTTGTATGGATACTGATTTTACCTTGCGATTAGCTTTATTTTTAGAAAAGAAGTTGATAGATAAGGGTTTTTACAATCTATACAGAAATCTTATCATGCCAGCTAGTAAGGTATTACAGGATGCAGAAACTAATGGCTTACCAATAGATTTATCATTTAATGATTTCCTACAAGATAAGTATTCAAAATTGATTCAAGAAACTAATGATAAATTAAGAAGTGTAAGGCAAATAAAACGATATCAAAAATATAGTCTAGAGCAAAGAAAACAAGTTTATATAGATAAACTAACCCAAGAAATAGAGGAACTCTCTGGTGATCCTAAAAAAGCAAAAAGCATAAAAAACAGAGAAGATAAGATATCAAGGATTTTAGCTGGGGAATATAAGACTAATGATGAAAAGAAACTTATTGAACCCGTGAACTTCAATTCAACCAAACAAATGGTTGATTTGTTGTATCTATCCCCAAAGGGTTTCAAATTCCCAATTGTAGAATATACAAAAGATAAAAAGAATAAACCAACCAATAACCCAAGTACTTCTGAAGATACCCTGATAAAGATATCAGATCAGGATAAAACTGGATTCATTAAATCATTGTTAGATTTAAGAGGTCTGGATAAAATGAATTCAACCTATATAGTTGGATTAAGAGAGTTGGTACAAAGTGATAACAAAGTACACCCCACCTTCTTAATCTCGGGAACTACTTCTGGCCGTTTATCTTCAAGAAATCCAAATGGACAGAATATTCCAAAGGTAATGGTTAACCCAGATATAAAGAAACAATTTATACCACCTTCTGGGAAATTATTCTTAACTTATGACTATTCTCAAGCAGAGCTTCGAATATTAGCTCATTTATCTAATGAAGAAACTATGTTGGAATGGTTTAGAACTGGTAAGGATATTCACTTGGCATCTGCTTGTAAGAAGTACCACGAAGATTATGATAAGATAATCAAGATATATGAGGATGAACAACACGAATTATATCCTTTGTGGAAAAAAAGAAGAAAACAAGCTAAAACTATCAACTTCGGGGTATGTTTTTCAGGGGATACTGAAATATTAACTGAAAAGGGTTGGCAAAGATTTGATTTATTGGAAAGAGGTTTAAAGGTAGCTCAATATGATCAAAACACCAATGAAATTGATTTTATAAAACCCACTAAATATATAGAGCATAAAAATCAAAAATTATATTTACATGAAAGTAAATGTACTAACATATGTGCTACGGATAATCATAGATTATTAATAAAATCTACTAAAAGGAGTAAAAATTATAAAGAAGTATTTATAAAGGATTTACGGGGGGTGAAAGGATACTCTCCCAGTGCTGGTAAATATAAAAATAATTTCATAGATGATAATATAACCAGATTTATTGCTATAGTAGCTTCTGATGGTAACTTCTTTAGACCTCATGTATTTAGATTTTGTTTTAAAAAAGATAGAAAAATTGAACGGTTAGAAGTATTCTTAAAAAATAATAATCTTATTTATAAAAAAAGGAAAACAAAGCGATATACAACTTTTCACGTAAAAACCAGGGGAACAAAATTTGAAAATCAAGTAGAGAAATATCTAACTCTCTCAAAAGATTTGAATATACAAGCTATATATGATTTAAATGGAGAAATCTACCTGGATGAAGCTAAACATTGGGATGGAACTATAACTAAAAAAACCCATCAATCCATAGTTAAATTCAGTACAAAGTCTGAAATAACTGCAAATATCATGCAGTTATTTGGTATATTAAACAACAAAAGAATAACTATAAGTAAAGTAAATAAATTATATAGATTACACTGGAGATTGAAATCTCATAATGAAACTTATGTGAAATGGGATTTTCATAAAGTAAATGGATTACATACAGTATATTGTGTCCAGGTACCAAAAACAAATATAATAATTAGGAGAAAAGGTAGAGTTATGGTAGTAAAAAATTGTTACGAACAGACCGCCATGAATCTATCTAAAACTCTCGAGACCTCACAAGAAGAAGCTCAACAATTTCTTGATGAATTTTTTCAAACTTTTCCCAAAATAAGAGGGTTCATAGATAAACAACATAAGTTCATGGAAAAACATGGATATTGTGTTTCTTTATTTGGTAGAAGGAGAAGATGTCCAAATGTATACTCAGATAAATATGGGGAATATTTAGAAGCATTGAGACAAGCAACCAATGCACCAGTCCAAAGTGCAGCATCAGATATGGCATTATTTGCTTCTATTATAGTATGGGAAAAGATTAGAAAGGGGGAACTTCCACCCATGAAGGAAGTAAATACAGTACATGACTCTGTATATCAATTCATAGAACCAAAATATATTACTCCAGATACCATCTATAAAGTTTGGGATATATGTCGTAACCCATCCACTAAAAAATATTTTGGGTTTGAAATAAATGACGTAAGTATGGATATGGACTTTACCGTAGGTAGAACTATGGCAGAAGAATTACCTTATGTCCCAGGTTATGATTATAATAAAATGTTGTTAGAAGATTTTGATGAAGATGAATATTATGCTGAACATAATAAAGTAATTGATATACCAATCAAAGAATATCCAAAGGAATTCAAATCTTATTTTGATGAATCATGGAGAAAAAGATAAGCGAAATAAGAGATGATGTTATCTCAGTCAAATATAAGGGAAAGTTAGTTACCATAAATATAACCAAGGAACTTTCTATAGATGAAAATATAATTAATTCCCAGCTTAAAAATATCCCTTCTAGTTATGCTTTTTTATGTTTACTAAGAGATAACTTAATTAAGAAAAGAGATACTCTAGAAAGGGAAAAAAACATTGCTTATAGCAAAGCTTGGTTATTCTATAAAGAATCGGATAATAGATTAAATAATGATACTGCAAATCATAAAGCAATGGTAAACCCTAAATATCTTTCAATAGAAGAGAGATATTTAAAAGCAGTTCATAAAGCTAATAAGTTAATAAGTATATGTAGAGCTTATGAATCAAGAGAAAGAATCATTCAAACTCTATCAGCAAATATTAGAAAACAATCTTAATAATTAAAGTTATGGATTTAAAACTCAATTTACCTTCAAAACAAGTAGCTGAGAAAATCTCTGTATCATTAGTTGGATCACCTACTGAAAATCGGGTTGTAATTGTTTCACCTAAGGAATCAGATAGGAAAACTTCTAGTGGTTTATATGTACCAGATACTGTAAAAGAGGGAGTACCACGTAAGGGGGTAGTGGTTGGATTTGGACCAATCACTGATGAATATATCACCTATAAACGTATGATTAATACAGGGGATATTATTACTTATGGATTATATGCTGGAAAAGAGTTAGAACCCACCTTTACCAATGAAGAAATAGCTAGAGCGTTTAAGGATCATACTTTTACTATTTTATCATTGAATGAGGTTATATATGTTGAACCTAATAATCAATAACATATCATGGTAAAAGTTGTAAAGAAGAAGAAAAAAAGAGTTTTTGAAGATGAAACTCCCAATAAAGTATTAAGTACTAGGGAGAGAATGCTTCAAAGAAAAAAGAAACTTGAAGAACGTAGTAATGGAGGTGGGGGTATTATATATCCTAAGAAAGGTACTTTAAGAGTACGATTAATGGACCAAGGAGAAGATAAAGAACTTGGTTTAGAGATTATCCAATTTTATTTAAATAAAGAAAAGGGTGGTATAATTTCTCCAGCTACTTTTGATGAGCCTTGTCCATTTATGGAAAAGTATCAAGAGTTAAAAGGTTCTGATGATGAAGATGATCAGGAACTTGCAAAGAGATTAGTTCCACGTAGAAGGTATATAGTAGGAGGTACTTGTTACAAAGATGAGAAAGGAAAAGAAGTTGATCCAGATCGTATTTGTAAACCAATTTTAATCCCAAGATCAGTATATCAGGGTATAACAGATTTATATCTTGATGAAGATGACTGGGGGGATATGACTGACCCAGAAGAAGGTTATGATATTAAAATTACCAGAGCTGGTGAGGGTTTGATGGATACTACTTATACTGTAAATCCTTGTCCAGGGAGAAAACCTCTAGACCCAAAGTATAGAAAGGAAATGGATTTAGAGGAAATTATCCGAGGTCAAATGAAAACCTACGATCAATTAGAGGAATTATTAAATGAGTTCTTAGGTAATTCATTTGATGATGACGAAGATGAAGAGGAAGAAAAACCACGTAAAAAATTAACGAAGAAAAAGAAATACAAGGGTGATATCTAATAAGTTGATACCATCTTAACTAAAACTTAGCCAGGGTGGTATTAGTTACTGCTCTGGCTTTTTAATTGTAAAAACAGTATGGCAACAATTATAGGGGAAAAGAAGGTTAAACCAATAACTCCCAAAGTAGAGACTCAAACTCATGATGAAAAATCATTTATGGAGATTATCCAGAGTGAAGAATTTGATTTCTATATCAATGATTATATAGAAAGATATAATTCTAGACCAGCTCCAAAAGAGGGTTGTAGATATATAAGAACTCCATGGGACACGTTAATAGATAGGGGAGAATTTAACCTGGTACCACTAAAGGATCACTTTGTTGATATTGCTCACAAAGCAAGTGATTTACCAGCTTCAATAAGAAGTGCAATTGTTGAATTGTTTACAAATTCAATAAGCAAGGTATTAAAAGATAGAATAATCAAAAAACAAAAAGAAGAACATGGCAAAGAAGAAGGTGGGTCTGAAAGTGCCAACGGCTAATGAGCTGAGCAAAAGATATGGTGATATGATAGTATCAGCTTCTGATACCAAAGAATCTGGATTATGGTTACCATCTACATTCTTTATGCTCAATTATACATTTGGTGGGGGTATTCCTTTTGGAAAGATATTAGAAGTAGCTGGTGAAGAATCATCTGGTAAATCTCTAATTGCATATAACTTTGCATATACCACTCAACAACTTGGTGGTCATGTTATATGGGTAGATGCTGAACAAGCTTGGATGAACTCATGGGCTCAAGAAAATGGAGTTGATCCTAATGGGGTAACTGTTATACGTGATACTCGTATTGAAAATATAGCTGATGCTTTGGCAGATGTAGCTATATATTGGAGATCTCAATTAACCCATAATGAACCTATCTTACTTGTAGTGGATTCAATTGCTGCTATGGACTGTGCAGATAATATTGATTCTAAGATGGTAGATGGAAAGAGTGAGATGGGTGGTAGAGCAAAAGCTTTATATAAATTCTTCCGTATCAGAAGTGAGTTATTCTATAAGTTGGGTATAACTCAAATCTATATCAATCAATTAAGAACTGCTTTAAATGTTGGTTTTGGTAAAGATAATACATGTTTACATTATGATACCATAATACCTTTTGTAGATGGTACCTCTATGAAGATAGGGGAAATTATCAAGAATAAGGTATCTAAAGAGGTATGGAGTTATAATGAGAAATTACAAAAATTTGAACCAAAACCTATAGTGGGGTGGGTAGTAAAAGAGGAAACTAAAGATTGGTATCAGTTTAAAACCGAGGGACCAGAAACTACAAATGGTTTTAATGGGTTTACTTGTACAGGTACTCACCATTGTTTAACTGATAAGGGTTGGAAAAAAGCTAAGGATATTACTATAGAAGATAAGCTTATAACCAAAACCAGAAGGGTTTTAAATGGTACACTCTGGGATTTTATCATGGGTATTGTCATAGGTGATGGTAGTTTATATTCTAAACATGGTAAACGAGTTACCCGACTTTCCTTGAGTAATAACAAACAGCCTGAGTATTTATATTGGAAAGTAGATAAGATAAGTAAGTATTTTCCCATGAAGTTTATAAATACTCATAAAGCTATAACTACACAGGGATACCATGAATTAGAATTACTTAGACAATTAGTATACATAGATAAAAAAGGTAGGGGACAAAGAGACCCTTTAAGGATATTACGAGAAACTATCTCTGACTTAACCCTAGCTATATGGTATATGGATGATGGTCATAGATATAATAATACTACCTGTGGTATAAGTATATCTCCTAATAGAGTGAATTTAAAATCTTTATCTGAGTATTTCACCCGGAATGGTCTTATGAATTATTATCCAGGTACTACAAATTCAATAGCTTCTGGTATAAAATTTACTCCTGAAGGAACTATAGAATTGATGAGGAGGATATCTAAGTATATTATACCTGAGATGCAGTATAAACTCCTAGATACTTATCAGGGATTATATGAAGATTTTGACTTACACTGTCAAGAATATTATTTACCAACTCCAGTAGCTATAATAAGTATTACTCAAGGTTGTGATACTAATAATAGAAAATTTAAAAGGTCTTATAAAAGAAGGAAATATGATATTACTATCCCAGATAATCATAATTTCTTAGCTGGGTCAGTTAAGCAGGGGGTTGTAGTACATAATACAACTACTGGAGGAGCAGCTCTTAAATTCTATTCTTCAATTAGAGCAGCTTTTTATGCTGGTAGAAGTATAACAGTTAAATCTAAAGGTAAAGAACGTAAAGCTGGTAAGTTAGTTACTATACGACTTATTAAGAATAAAGTAGCTCCTCCAAGACCAACTATATCTAAAGTACCAGTATATTTTAACCCCAAATTTCATGAAGTAGGGTTTGATAGGTATTTTGGATTAGAGGATGTATTTGTAGAAAATGATATCATTGAAAAATCAAGTGGTGGAGTTTATAAATATAAAGATAAGCAACTTTGTAGGGGAGAAGAAAAATTTCAAAAGCTTCTTGAAGAGGATGAAACTCTTAGGAGAAAACTTTTAAGAGCAGCTGAGATCAATACTATTGGTCAAACTAAAAAGCAACTTAGTCGTTTAACTGAAAACTTTTACCCAATAGATGGGGATGTAGAATATGAATCATTTGAAGAAGCGGAAGAGGAAGAAGACGAATAGTTCTCTAAGAACCCTATTATTAATAGATGGTTCTAACTTAGCACATAGAGCTTATCAAAAGTTCAAAAATTTGAAGGCTCCTAATGGAAAACCCACTGGACTTATTTATGGGTTTATGAGGTTACTTCAAAGTTATGTGGTAAGATTTGGAACTTCATATGTAATTGTAACTTTTGATACAAGAGAGTCTAAAGAATCCAACTTTAGAGTAGAACTGTTAAAAGATTACAAAAAACATAGGAAAGAGAATAAGATAAACATGGATTACGATGACTTTAACAGACAACTTAGGTTGGTTAAAAGAATGTTAAAGTTATTAAATGTTCCAGTTATCTGGGATGGGGTTGGGTTAGGACATGAAGCTGATGATTATATTGGATACCTAACTTTAACTTACCCTGGAAAAGTAATCATTGTATCATCAGATAAAGACTTTTGTCAACTCCTTGATAAGAGAGTAAAGATTTATAACCCATTCAAAGATTCCATGATACACTATCAAACTTGTAGTGATTATATGGATTACACTGCTGATGAATGTGTAGACTATCTTTGTTTACTTGGGGATAAGTCAGATGATATTCCAGGATATAAAGGAATGGGTCCAGTAAAGATAAGACAATTCTTGGATGAATTTAAATCTATTGAGGGTTTCTTATCCAATCAAAAAAATTCCTTCAAAGGCATAGATCATGATGGTCTAGAGTTATTATATAAACGGAATAAGGAATTAATTGATATTAAAGTTGCACTCTCTAGATACCCTATAAAAAAGCTACCATTATTAAAACAAAAAAGGAAAAGTATATATGTTGATAAGTTAAGAGAGATATTTAAGAAACAACAACTTATGTCATTCTTAACCGATGAATATATGGAACCTTTTAAAAAATTAAAACCATGGGAAAACACCCTATTAAAATCCAACTTACTGGATGTAGCGGAGTAGGAAAAACCACATTAGCTAAATATATATCCCAAGAATATGGTATATCATTTGTATCTGGATCTTACTCAGATTTAGTACCTCAAACTAGAAATGAGAAACATGCAGATATGATAACTAAAGATCCAAAATTAATATATGAACAGGATCATCAAGTATTAAACTTGAGACATAAGCAATTAGCAAAACTATATAATTTTGTAACTGATAGATCATATATTGATTCTATAGCTTATTTAATAAATAAGCTATCCATACATATCAAAAGTTGTGATATAGAACATTTTATCACTACTTGTGAAACTCTATTAGAAAGAGAATGTACTCATCTTATATTTATACCATTTACAGTAAAATTTCTCAATGAATGGGAAATAGAGGATAATAATAAGAGGGTACTCAATGGTTATTACCAATTCCAGATATCTCAACTAATCTTTGGTATATTGGGTATGTTTAGTTTCAGACCAAGTAATATAAAAACTTGGGTGGTAGGGGAGAAAACTGGAACTATAATTTTACCACTCAGTGGTAAAAAAATAGGGGTTTTAATATTAGATGAATTAGATTTTAGTAGAAGAACCACCATAGTTAAAAATTTCCTTGGTATATGAAAAAAGTTGTGGGTATAGTATTCTCTGACTTACACATAAACTTATGGAATAAATTTAACCAAGAAAACAAAAGGACCTTGAATCATTTTAGGGTCCTTTTCTTGATTAAATCCCTATGCATGAAGTATGGTTGCCCAGCTCTATTTTGTGGGGACTTATTTCATAAGCCTGAGTATATGGAAAATGAGATGCTAGAAAAGGTAATGAATGTATTTGATGAATTAGATTGGGATAATTGGAAAATGTATACCATATCTGGTAATCATGATATGAGTAAGTCGAATACAAAGGAAAATCAATCTCCAAGTTGGATAAAAACTTTATCTAGAAGATATGAGTTTTTGGAATGTATAGATTTTAACTCAGTAGTGGTTAATAATGATTTTGCAGTCCATGGGGTACCATATCTTGATCACAATAAAGGTCTCAATGATTATGTGAAGAATATAGAGATAATAAAAGGTAGAAAGGATTTAGATATACCAAATATCCTATTACTACATACAGATTATCCAGGAGCAAGGGATACTGATGGTATGGAAGTTGGTTCCGTAGAAAATCTAAATGTAAACATAGTTTCAAGATTTGACTTAGTATTGATAGGTCATATCCATAAACCACAAAGATTATCAAAGAAGGTATATATGGTGGGAGCACCATTACAACAAAGAAGAACTGATAAGAATTGTGACCTTGGATACTGGAAATTATATTCTGATATGTCTATGAAGTTTATCCCTTTAGAGGAATTTCCCAGATTCATAGATGTAGAAAAAGAAGAAGATATCAAGGATGATGGTAATTATTATACTTTGATATCAAAACAAGTGGAGGAATTGGATAACACTACCAATAAGATAACTAGAAACCTTTCAAAGAAAAGATTAGTAAGCAGATATCTTAGAAAGAAAGGTATAAAAGATCCCAAAAAGAAATCTTTACTTATTGATATAATAAAGGAGGTAGAAGATGATTGAATTTAATAAAATATATATAGAGGGGTTTTGTAGCATAACTTCTCTAGAAATGCCTTTAAATACCCAAAAGATAACCATAGTAAGGGGTCCAAATGGATATGGAAAAAGTAATTTCTTATCAGCAATTGTATGGGCTTTATATGGTAAAAACTTAAAGGGTATTTCTGATGTGAATACCTGGAAAAAGTTTAGAACTAAAGATTATAGGGGTACTAAGGTTGAACTATATTTCAAACCAGGAGATGGTAAGATTCATAAGATTATTCGTTGTTTAGAATATAAAGGAGAAGTAGAGGGAGCAAAAGGTAACAATCGCCTTATATATCTCATAGATGCTGAACCAGTAAAAGATAAAACTAAGATTCAGATACAGGCGCTTATAGATAAAAACTTGGGGATGTCTTATAATCTGTTCATAAATTCTATTATGTTTGGACAGGGTATGAAAAGATTAATCCAGGAATCTGGTAGTGATAAAAAGAATCTATTTGAAGAGATATTCTCTTTGAATTATATAACTAAAGCTAAGAAAATAGCTCAGGACAAGTATTCTCAACTAGATAAAGAATCATTTATAATTCAATCCAAGTTAAATTCTGTTATAGCTATATATCATTCTCAAGTAGAAAGTTATAAAGAAGAACAGGATAGGGCAAGAAATGCTGAAAAAATATATAACCAGAAAAGATCTTCATTGAAAGAATCCAAATCACTGGCTACAAAGACGTATAGGGATTTGACGGCTAACTATACAGATAACGAAGTTGAAACTATAGATAGTGAAACTTCTAGAATAAAAGAAAAGATACACCTTGCTAATGAAACCTTGAAAAATGCCAAGGGAGTATCTGGAATTTCTCTAAAAGAATTAATCAATCAAGTAATCCAACTCTTAGAAGCTAAAAAATATTCTACAGCTTTATCAGAACTGAGAGAAATAAAAGAATCTTTTGGAATTATAACCGAAAAAACTCAAGAGATACAAAAACTAAATGTTAGTCTTAGCTTATTATATTCAAAAAGGGATGAAAATAGAAGATTAGTTTCTAAGATACAAAAAGCTAAAGATGAAATAGGTTTCTATAAGAAACAGCTTAGAGAATTAAAATTAACTAACATAGATATAGATTCTATAGTTAAAAAATATAACTCTAAGATGGATGAATCTTTGGTTAAGAAAAAAGCTTTAGAATCTCAGTTAAAAAAATTGACAGAAGAAAGGGAGTTATATAAGTGGGCTTATACTGACCCATTTGGAAATAATGGTATAAAAGCGTTCCTATTCGAGTCATCCTTGGGATATTTAAACCAGGTACTAGAATCATATTCTGAAATACTTGGGTTCAATATACAGTTTAAAGTGGATTTAAATTCTACTAAAAAAGATTTTGTTACCCTGATAGTTAAAGATGGAGTAGATGTTATCTATGAAGAACTATCTGGTGGTGAAAAGCAATTATGTAACTTAGCTATGGCTTTTGCTATGAATGAAGTTATGACTGAAGCTAAGGGAGTTAATATAGCTTTTCTTGACGAAGTATTTGAATCATTGAGTTCAGATAATATAGAAGTAGTTATTGGATTGATAAGAAAAGTATACAAAAATAAAACCTTATTTTTGATAACTCATCAGGAATCTCTTCCTATTCCTAATGCGAAAACCTTAACTGTAAAGAAAAACCATGGTTTATCAGAGTATGAATTTCAATAATCACTATTGGTTATAAATTCATAGAATCATGGGTAAAGTAAATTCTAAACAAAAAGGATCAAGGTTTGAACGATCAATATGTAAATTCTTTCAAGATTGGACAGGATATGAGTTTAGTAGAGTTCCAGCATCTGGGGGATTAAGATGGAAAAAAACTGATAATATCACTTCAGATATAACTTGTTCAGATCCTAAACATTCTAGAAGATTTTCATTGAGTGTAGAATGTAAGTCTTATCAGGAAATTAAGTTTGAACACTTATTACTTGGTAATAAATCTTGCAAGATAATGTCTTTTTGGGAACAAGCTTGTAGTGATGCAAAACGGGCAAACAAAGTTCCTATTCTTATAATGAAGTATAATAATATGCCCAAAGATGAAGCCTTCTTTATGGTAGACAAAAAAACGGCAGAGATTATACTCAACCAATTAGATAAACTTGAGAAACCAAGAATGGCTATCCAAATGGACAAGAATCAAGTTTTCTATATATTTATGCTATCTGATATAAAAAATATAAGCTATTCTACTTTTCACAAAGAGATAAGAAAGAGCTTAAAACCAAAGAAGTAATATGAAAGATACTCCCTATATATATTGTATATGTCGAATAGACAGGAAAACTTGGAAATACATAAATGAAGACCTGTCAAGTAGGGGGTATAAAAGAATCAAAGCTTATATCCCTACAGTTCAAATACTTAAGAAAACCAAAGAGGGAAAAAACTACTATGATGAAGTACCATTGTTATTTAACTATGGCTTCATAAAAATGAAATCAGAAAAAGCTTTTGATAGGAACTTTCTAAATAAACTAAAGAAAAACATACCTGGTATATTAAACTGGATGAAGTCTCCAGAAAATCTTTTCCCTAAGAAGAAAAGGGCAAGAATTGATAATGCAGAAGACTTTGATGATTTTTCTATAGTAGCAACTGTTTCTAGAAAACAAATAAGATATTACAAACAAATCTCTAAGAGAAATAATATTTTTTCTCTAGAAAGTATCACAAGCCTTAAAATAGGGGATTATATAACTCTAAGGGGATATCCCTTTGAAGGAATAGGGGCTGTGGTTGATGAGATAAGTTTAGTTACAAAAACTGTTACGGTTACAATATATCCTGGAAAGGGATCAATAACTATCCAATTACCCATGGATAATGTCTTATATTCAGTTTATAATAACTATGACGAGGATAATTTAGAATCTCCTGAAACTGAAATAGATATATCACAAATTCCAGATGGTTCCACAGAAGAACTTTTAAACTCAAAGCAATATTAAGATATGACAGAAAATCAGGAAAAAGCCTGGGATTGTTTAACAGAACAAGAACAGCAATTACTATTCCTGAGCCTTTCTCAGGGATTATCATCTAGAGAAGCTGGAAGTATCTTAAAGATATCACATTACAAGCTTCTAGAACATAAAGCAAGAGCTGAAAGGTTATTCAAATTATTTTCAGATTATTTTGAACTTCACCCAGATTTAATAAGACCAGGAGCTCCATTAGCTTCAGTCTTTAAAGATTATCTTTATGGGTCTATGATGAAAAGATTATCTAGAGAAGAATCCTTATTTTATGCAGGGGATTCTTCTTGGTTGTTAAGACCAGTAAATAGAGATCAGATCATAAAGTATATGGGTAAGCTAAAGAAGTCTGAAGATAAATGGGACAAAGATCTGTATGCTTTAATAATGGAATTTGATAGGTGGAACAACTATAGAATACTCCCAAGAATTTTGCAAGCACCAACCCCATTTAAAAGAAGAAGTACAAAGAAGGATAAGGTATACCTATCTTTTCTTCATAGAATACCAGATTATAAAATAAGAGCAATGGTAGATATATTCTGGAGACACGGTAAACCAGAAAAAAGATATTATTGTTCTTTTATATCAACTATCTTTCCTGATGGTTATACTGTTGTTCCTATTGTAAGGAAGAAACCAGTAATTGAAGAAATAACCAATACTAAGATATATATCTTTGAAGATAGATTTGATGCTGAAGAATTTGGTCTCTTAGTATCTCAGTATTTTATGAATACAGCAGAAATATCTGGGGCTATGAAATTTTGGAAAAGATACAGAGAACTAATTCAAAACGCTATAAATTATAAGGAAATCAATAACATGGACTTTACCTGTGAAAACTTAGAGATGGCTTATAAACTAAAAAGAAAGCCATTGCATCAAAGAGTCAAAGAAAACAGGGAAAGACAAAAGAATATTGGATAGAAATATTTGCATTTTAAAAATTATTCTCTTATATTTGCATTATAAATAATAAAGAAACCCAAAAACTAAAATACCATGGCAAAGAAAAAGAGAGGTCCAAAAATTACAACTGGTAGTAAAGAGAAAATGAACTTGTTATCAGGAGGTTTAGAAAATATGACTTATAGAGATTGCAAGAGAAGAGCAATTTCATTGGGTATGCCATTTCCAGATGCTTGTGCAGCAGATTGGAATAAATTATCTCAATTCATTCTTAGGTCTCCTAATAAACCAGATAATTCTCTTATTGATAAATATGATGATTGGGTTGATAAGATTCTAGAAGAAAGGGGTTATGAAAAGGATGACCCTATGAGAAATTATCAACTTAGACTTGGTTTCATTGGAGAAGAAACAGTTGAGAACCAAAAAAAAGTAAAGAGGGTTAAAGGTTTGGAAAAACCAAAGAAACCCAAAAGAGAAAAAGATGAACTTGGTTTATGGAAAGGAACTAAGAAATCTTATGCTTTTGAATTAACTCTTAAAGGTTATAGCATAGACCGTATTATAAGAAGAGTTATGAAGAAATTTCCTGATGCAAATCCTAAATCAATTCAACAATGGTATCGGGCAGCGTTAAGAAAAAAGAAGTAGATAGAACATTTGAAAAGATCGAAAAAAAGAAGAAAAAGAAAAAACCTTATACTGATATCTACTTCCAAATAGCTCATCAATTATCAAAAAGACTTGACGATAGGATATATCTCAATAAATACTATCCCTGGTGTTATAAAAATTATATACCAACAGTTGCCCTTCAGGGTTGGTATAATAGGAAAGAAGCTAAGCAAATATATAAACTATTTTATGGACCGACTGCTCTTAAACATATACGTTTTATCAAAGGGAGAAATGCAATAGCAAAGAACTTCAGTATAGGTAAAACAGTTTATATAGATGGGAGGTGGAGACCAGTTAAAAATAAGGAATTTACTCCTGTAAGTATCATTTATAAGCGGGAGTTTATCAAAAGGAAAAGAGAAAAAAGCATAACTGGGAGATCAATAATAGAATCTGGGGCAGTTGGTAAAAAGAGAAAAGAAAAAATTCTAATCCAGGAAGTAAAAGCTAAACTCGGGGATTATGGAATATCAAGAATTGTACCAAAAGTTAAGCACAAAAAGAAACTTAGGGTATCGAAGGTTCAAGAGATTATCCAAGAAAGAAAAAATTCTCTTTATGAATAATGATCTAGAGATTGGAATAAAATGCTTAGCACTAAAATATAAGGGTATAACTAAAAAATCTCTAGAAAGGTCCCTAAAATGGGCAAAACGCCACTATAAAAGATATTCTAATTACCTGGTATATGAAAATCATTTTAGGAGGTATGAGCACCGAGAAGTATATCTAGAAAAAGAATTTCTATTCAGGGGATTTATTCCAGAAGACTCATATAAAAAGAAACCTGAATTTAACTATATTATCTCCAATAGAAAAATAAACGGTAAGAGATACATATATCCTAAACCTTTTGGAAGAGATATTTCTATTATTAACCAGGGATATCAAAACATATATGAAGCTATCAATTATATAGGGGTAGAAGGATATACTAAGGTTGATATTAGGTTCACTAAACTCCCAGAAAACAATGGAAATAAGAAAAAACAAAGGAAAAAATAGCCTGTGGGATAATGGTAAACAATATGCTATAGAAGAAACCATTTATATAGCTTCCACTGGTAAACCCAAAGGGGAATCAACTATAACCCCTACAGAGATTTCATCTTCAGATGATTTTCTAAAACTATCTATTGAGATAGGTAAGGAAAACTTTGAATCTAAGGAGATAACTAAAAAGATGGGTTTTCCTTTCTATACCGAAAAAAGAATAGTAACACTATAATCTAACAATTCAAACCCTTTAATTTTAAAATTATGGCACGTAAGAAAAAAGAAGTGAAAAAAGAAGAAGTTTCTCGTAAAGAGATTAATGGTCTGGTATTTGTAACCTATGATGATGGTTCAGTAGAAATTACCATGGCCCCTATTACCCTGACGAAAGAACAGGTAGAGGATATCTTTGGTGAAACTGAGGAGGCAGAAGAAGACGAAGAGGAAGAAGAAACTGAAGAAGAGGATTCTGACGACGATGAAGATACAGATGAAGATGAGGAAGAATCCGAGGATGAAGAGGAAGAAAGTGATGAAAAAGAAGAAGTAGAGATTACTGGTGAAGATTTGGCCGGTATGGACTTCGAAGAACTGGAAGATGTATGCGATGATAATGATCTCGATACTGATCCAGATGACTATGAGGAAGAAGATGTAGAAAAGTTCCGGAAAGCTATTGCAAAGGAATTGGGTATTACCCTTCCCAAAGGAAAGAAGGAATCTAAGAAATCAGCTGGTAAAAAGAAAAAATAAAATCAGCTAACTCTATTACTTCATAAGTTCAATAAAAGTTAGTTTTTGGGTTGGATTCCACTGGGTCAAGTAGATGACTTTCATAGGTAGGTTGGTTTAACATTTTTTACCCAGTGGAATCTTTTTTTCTTAAGTACCCACTTTTTTAATTAAACATAAAACAAAACTCAATTATGGCAACGAAGAAAGCTGCAAAGAAAGCAGAACCTGCTGCAAAAGGTGATGCTAAAGAAATGGATGCAAAAGCTGCAAAGAAGAAAGCCCGTATGGAAGCTCTCAAAAATCGTCCCGAGGGTCAGCGTACTAATTCAAAACAGTGCGATGTAATTGAGACCACTAAGGGTGTAGTTAAGACCTATGCTATGCCAGTTCGGGGTTTCGGGGTAGTTCTCACCACGGTTGCAGAGGACAAGGATGGTAACGTAGTTTCTACGGCTATCACTACCCTGGCTGGTTTTACCGTTAAATCCAAGAAAGGTCATGGTGCTCTTAAAGCCGGTGTACCTGGTGTAGGTAAGAAAGGTAAGGGAGCTAAAGAAGAAGTTGATGAGGATGATGAAGAAGATGAGGATGAAGACTAAGTTCTGAAACTCTCTATAGTAATCAAATCATCAATTAAGGGGATTCCTGATAGGGGGTCCCCTATTTTTATATCTAAATATCAGGGAAATGGAAGGGGAAAAAGAGATTATCTATCTTGCTATATGCAATCAGATACAAATTTATTCTTTGTTACTAGAACAAGAAGATTTGGGGGAAGAAGATAGGGGAATGGCAAACTATATAATTCAAATCTCTACTCAAGTTGAAGAAAAACTTAGAGAGGAATTACAAAAGGATAAACCAATATCTAGACCACCATGGAGCAAAATAGAATAAAACAAATCACCATAGGTATATGGGATTGTCTAAAAAGATTAGAATTTCTTGCAGATCAATTCAATAAAAATACCTCCCCTGGTAAAAGAAATTCTTTAAAGAAGGATATTCAGTTTGTAAGAGCAAAAATTACCCATTCTTTCAAGCGAATAGCTAAGCTAGTAGATGGAAATATAATATCAGTTACTTTTTTAGAAGAAAATTCTGGAATTAAGTGGAAAAGATTATACACTAATGTTAGTGTAGAAGATGTAAAGAGTCACTTGAAATTAATATCATACCTTAAAGAAGAAAACATTCAAATCTTAGAAATACAGGAAACTAAAACCAAGAACAGTTTAACTAAACTATCTTAGATTGATTAAAAAATTAATTTGATATGGCACCAAGAAAGAAGAAAGAAAAAGAACATAAGCCTTCTCCTTGGGAATCTAACTATGATCAAATAGTAAAGGATGAACTTGAAGCTAGATTAGAGTTAGTGAGATATTATCGGGAAAACAATCTAAACCCAGATATCAATTACTATGATGATCCAGTTCATGGACCTATCATTAAAAAGCTTCATCAAAAAACCAGGTTGGGAGTAAGAGCTGCAGAAGCTTTAAGAAAACCAAGAAATCTACACCCAAACGTTACTAAAGTAAAAGGCAAACCATTGGAATATGATTATCCAGATGTGGATGGTCAACCAATGTCAAAACTCTTTAAAAAGAGATATAGAAATAAAATGAGGTTAATCCTCAGAGCTGGAGTAAGACCAGAAATAGCTTCTCAAAGGGCAATAGAAAGACTTTCTAAGACAAGGGAAATCTTGAAAGAAAAAGCCAGGATAGAAATGGCTAGAAGAGCAAAAGAAGCTAAGTTAAAACATAAAAGACCAACAAAACCAAACTCGGTAATCATATATAGAAGGGTGAAGAAAAAGAAAAGGAAAGAGAATCTGTGATTTAGTTAGGTTTATGGGGTTTTATTTTTTAGGTGAACTCTTTCCTTTAGACCAGAGACAACAAATCTCTGGTCTTTTTGTATACAGCATAAACCAGTAATTTAACACTTGTTGCATTTAAATTTTATTTTAATATATTTGCATTATAAATAAAAAAATAAAAGATGAGAGGGCAAATCAAACCACTGTTAAGAACTAACTTAAGTTCAGTTGCTATTCTTAGATTGATTTTAGATATCAATATCCAGGCAATAGAGGAAGTTCAACGGGAAAATGAGGAAAATCCAGGGGATTATGCTAAAACTATTCTAGAATTGGGTGGAACCCTTGCAGATATTCCAAAAGCAGGGAATAGATGGAAACAAATATTTCTTGAATCAAAAGATAGATTAAATGAAGGAGAACAGATACCCTATGTTCTATCGGATATATATTATAAAAATGTAAGGTGGTTCAATACTTTGAGAAGCACTCTTTATATAATGGAAGAGGATTTATTAATAGCTTCTCAACCTTCAGTTAATGAACTTTGGAATATCTTTTTTGAAATAGAGGAAGATTTACAGGGAAACTTTGTTAGGAAACTTAAAATCAGAGAAACTTATGGAAAGTTCACAGAATTTATTGACAAAGGGAAAGAAGTCATCTAGAATACTTAAGATGAGCTATATTAAGAGTAAAAAGTTATTAACTATTACTTTCAACAGTGGAGCTACTTATGAATATTATGATGTACCAACAGAAGTAATCGATGGTATTACTCAAGCTGATTCATTGGGTAAATATTTTGATAAGAATATCAAAGGAATTTATAACTATAGGAGGGTAGTCAATGGATGATAATATTTTTGGCCCGAGTAAAAAAGAAGCCATGGATTATGTAGTTAATAGGGTTACCAAAGTAATTATTGGATTAACTATAGTTATAGCTACATTCTTACTTCTAAATGAAGAGGAAACCCATACTAAGGTTGGTAATAAATGGAAAAATGCAGATTTAAGTAAACCAGCCAGTGCAGTAAAATCCTTAGACTATGAAACTAATACTGTAACTTATAGGGATTATAGAGGTTTCAAAGGAAAGGTTAAAATCCCAGATGTTCAAAAAATCAATGGGATGTCTCATGAAGAATTAATTGAAAAAATGGATTTGGATTATAGTGACTTAATAGATTATTATGGAGCAGAGGGTAGATAAGATTCAAACTATACAATTCTCTAAAAGAGAAGAGGCTCTAACTAAACTTATATTTCAATTGGCAGATGTTCTCTATGTATTAATGCAAGAGAATATAAAATCCATGAGAAGTAAAGGTTTAGATTTAAAACATGATACTAAATATCGCTTTAATAGAATTATTGATACTCTTAAGAAAGCTGAAATCGCTTGTAGTAGATTGAGTAGAGATGTTGGAGCTTTAGATGATAACCAAGTAGATCAGTTTTTCATAGATTGTGATAAATTAAGAGAATTGATACTACTTATATCAGACAGGATAATGGGAAATGAAAATAACTATGATGCTATAAAGGGATGTTTAAACCTTTTACCCTCAAATGGGTTATTTGATAATCAAAACTAAAAGATCATGAAAAAGTTAATCACAATGGTATTTACTTTAGTTTTCTTATTGGGTGTAAACTCTATAGGAAACCCAGTTAATACTAAGACTGATTATTGGGAGAGTTTCCAAACCCAGCTACAATCGCATGAATGGAATTTATTCTTAAGGGCCTTAATTCAAGTAGAATCTGGGGGTAATTCAAAAGCTATTGGAAAACATAATGATGGTGGGATTTTGCAGATTACACCAATATATGTACAAGAAGTAAATCGATTGTCCAAAAAAAACTATACACTGGATGATCGATTCTCTGTTGATAAATCTCTAGAAATGTTTGCTATCGTTCAGAATCATTATAATCCAAAAAGGGATATTGATAAGGCTATAAAATTACATAATTCAGGAGCAGGAAAAGATTATGCTAATAAGATATATAAAGCTATCAAAGAATTAAAAGATTATGAAAGCTAAGGATATTCTTTATAGTAAAAAAGAAGCTCTAGAAGCTCATAAAAAGTGTTGCCCTTATTGGCATATACAGGAAAAGAGACAACATGAATATGGGTTATCATCTAAACCAGTTATCTGTGGGGCTGGAGAAGAAGAATGCAATGGAAAATGTTGGTATATGAAAACTTTCAGAAAAACATTAAAAGCTTTAAGAAATGAATAAAGAACTTCAATTATTAGTTATCACCCAACAGCTTTGGAATGAATTTGTGGAAGCCGGATTTACTCATCCAGATGAAGCAGATGAAGTTAGACATGAGATACATGGTATTCAATCCATTGTAGCAACAAGGATTATGAGAAAACTTGCTCCAGATATATTTCCAACATATGAAACCAATGAAAATGGGGAAACTAAGGTACACCAATTCACACCAGAGGAACACTTAGAAGCTATCAAGTCAATACTCCCCGAAGATTTAAAAGAAAAAATTTGCAAATAGATATTTTTTAATTTATATTTGCATTAAGAAATAAAAACAAATAATAATTAATTAATCACTTTAAAACCTTTTATATTATGAAAACCCAAAAACAAAACGAACAGAACTTCCAGGAAGTAAAAGTCGAAAATGAAGCTAAGGTTAATGTTCAACCTAAAGAAGAGGCCAAAGAGACCAAGACTATCAAAGTTAAGAAGGTTAAGAAACCTGAAACTGCAAAAGAAAAGGTAGTCAAGAAAGTTAAGAAACAAGCAGAGGTAAATTTGGTAGAAGAAGTAATTACCAAACGAGAAGTAAAATATATTTACCCTGCAGATTGCCAGGACACTCTTTCAAGAAAGAAACACCGTCAGCAAGTAAGAAATCAACTCAATCGATTGGAATTGGAAATGCTTCGAATTGAAGATAAACAATCCAAAGAGTTCAAGGCAAAGGAAAAAGAATATCTCAAATTCAAAAAGGCAAACGTAAAGTCTGCATAATCTCTCTCATAGCCTAAAGCTGGGTAAGGGGAATTTAAATTCCCCTTACTTTATTACTAACCAATTTAAAGTATTATGAGAGATTATGTATTTGGGATTATCAAAGAAAGTGATTCTTAAAGCAAACAAAGAATTGCTAGAGTTACATAAAAGGTGCATAGTCACCTATCTTACTCAAAGATCATTAAAACATAGCAAACAAAAGAAGTTTTTTGTAATCTATGATATGTATATCAATGAAAAGAATATCAGAGAATACTTTCATAGACCAATAAAGTTGTTTGTATATGCACTAATCACTGACAGGTTGAACGAAATAACAAATTACTTCCAATGTATTCAGAAAAAGTCAAAACGCTAACCTTAGATAAGGCAAACATTATATTTGGTATCACTCTTGGTGGTAGAATGGATATAGAAATATCCTTAAACTATCTAGTATATGATTGGTTTTACAAATTAGGAAATTCTGGTGTATATGGACCTGACTATGGTTGTTCAGGATACTTTATGCAAGAAAACAAATTCAATAGAGTTAAATTTATTATAAATGATAATGGTACTGATAGGTTATTTGTAACTGGGTTTAAGAAAAATATATCCAATGAAGAGAAAGAAAAGATAAGATTTGAAAACACAAAGTTTATATCTTACTTTGAGGACACTGAATACGGTTATTTATTTCAAATAATTTAAGACTATGAAAACCAAGGATTACATTAAAGAATTTAAACTTGATCTAGAGGATTATGAATTTAATAGGGAAGAGTTTATAAGGGCATTAGGTAAAGAATTTCTAGATAGGCTAGAATTAATCCATATTGCAAGGGTTAATAAAGGTATGGACTTTCCATTTAAGGTATTCCAAGAATTAGTTAAAGAAATGCAGACTAAATTCTGGAGTATTTCTAATAAGAAAGTTGGTAAACCTTTTACTCCCGAACTATTTTCAGCTTTCTATGCAAGTGCAGTAATTCCTGCAAGAGAAAAATATTTTCCAGAGGAACATGCAGCTATAGTTGCTAAAAGGGAAAAATACTTGGAAAATAAAGTAGATGAGAATGGTTTAAAAGAAAAGATGAAAAGAATGGGTGATAATTTGGATATTAAGAAAAAGATAAGCCATATTACACAAGACTAAAACCGACTGCCTTATATGCAAAAAACCATAGAAAAATTATTAGAACTTTTAATCAAACACAAGGAAGAGTTCAGTAATTATACATTGAAAGTACACAGAAGTTGCTTAAGCTTAAGGGTTGATGAGGTAGAAAATGATAGTGAACTATTTATTTATATTGGAAGCCTTTTAACTCATTTAAAGTTTGAAAGATACATTAAGGAAAAATCCATTGCAACTATGGGTGATAGCATCTTAGTCAACTTGGATTTCTAATAGAAAAAATTAATAGAGGTTAGAACATAGATTTTAACCTCTATTTTTGTATGAATTACTAGAATAAGGCTATATAAGTAATAAATCCGTTAAAATCATGGAAAAGAAAACAATCAGGTTCCCCAGACCCTTAGGGGTTACTCAATTAATGAAAGAGTATAAAACCAGTAAAGACACAACCATTTTAGATAAGATTCAATCATATTATATCCAACAATGGTTAATCTCTAATGGAAATGTTTGTGGAAAACATTATTCTATCATGGAATTGAGTAATTTTCTCAAATGTGATGCAGATAGGATAAGAATCCATATGAGAGATCAGATGCTCAATACTAAGATATGGGATAGAGAGCATCAAGAACAATTGATGGATGCTATTATGGGCCAGCAATTATCCTGGTTATTAGAAGATAGAATGGAAGTAGCTTCTCAAGTGAATGTCTTAAGGGAATCACAGGGAAATAGATATGCTCCATTTGTTACTTCTGAATTGAACAAGGCATTGGGTCTCAAATTAAACACTACTACTAATCTCCAGTCATTACTAAGAAGTCTATCAGGAAGTGGGTCAGTCAATATATTCAACCAATTCAATCAACAAAATAATCAGGGTGGAATATCAGTAGAAGAAGCTATTGAGATAGTAGAACAGGAAAATGCTAAAACCATAGACAAAAGTAAAGAATTACAATATATAGAAGCTACTTATGAGGTAGAAGAATTTCCAGAAGTAGTAGCTACTAAACAACAAGGAGTTGATACTAGCAAAGAGGGTTTAACCCTTAATTCAGGGGAATTAAAACTCATTGCAGATGACTATAAGGGAGTACTCAGTAAATTCGAAGAAGATCATCATGAAATAAGAAGAGAAATAGAACTCAAGATAGATAGAGATGCAGATGATCCTGAATTGGAACTCTATCCAGGATAATATAAATTAACATACTTTCAAAACCATAGGTGGGTAGCTCATTAAACATGCAGTTACCCACTTTTTTTATATTAATATATTTGCATTTTTATAAATTTAGATTTATATTTGTATAAAGAAATAAAAATAAAAACCCAAAACTAAAGATACCATGGAAGAAGTCACAACTAAAACTTGCAAACAATGCAATATTGAAAAACCCATCACTGATTTTCATACAGATAAAAGATCTAGAAATGGTCATAGGGTAATCTGTAAACAATGCGTTAAAGAGAATCTAAATTCAAAGAAAAAAAAACAAATGGAGTTAACTAAAGTTAGAGGTTTTTATCCTGAATTAGCTGGGTTTACTCCCGGTCAACTTATCAAAGAGTTGGAATATAGAGGATACTATGGAGAATTGAAAGTATCTCAAATTATAAAGTTAACCCCTAAAAACTAAATATCATGACTGTAAAAGATTTAATTGAAGCCCTGGAAAATATGGATGGTAGTAACCTGGAAGTAAGATTCTGGGACGGTCCAAAAGAATACTTTATTGAAAGTATTGAAAACATACCAGGTACTGATGATGTAAATATTGAAATCAGTGAATATGAAGAAATGTAATATAATCTTAGCAAGTATACTCCTAAGTGGATGTACTTGCTTAGGTATTCAAACCAGGGAATCCGTAGTTGAAGATTATGAGATAGAGATTCAAAATATGGATACCAATGCTGAAATAAGTTATTTTGATAATGCAAGGTCTATCTCAAATAGAGTTATAGATGATCAAAGACTTAGAAAATCAGATAAAGCTTACTTAGTTAATTATATATTAATCATGTTAAAATCATTTGAAGATGAGACCGAGTAAAAGACTTACTGCTAGAGAAGCAGCTGGAGATATCTATTATCTTATTAATACTCTTGGATGTAAAGTAAGAATCAGGGTTAAATTCAACCAAAAATCAGATGAAGATTCTTATATCTATCCCATAGATTTTAAGATGAGCAAGGATGAAATAACAAGAGTACCTGGTCAAAAAATAACTTTTCAGTCAAGTAAAGTAGAACCTTGGTTCATTTGCAAAGGAGGAATAATGGTATCATTTAACTCCTGTTTTCCATATATAGAAATCTTGGATATTCATGGGAAATGGCAGGGAAATTTTATCCATATCACCCATGATGAAAAGTTAAATCCCGTATTTGATGTTGCCATTAAGATCAATGAGGAGTTTGATATGATAATGTTCCAAAAGACTCCAGATCAAGTAAAACCAGGAGATTTATATATCCATCATCAGGGAACCCCAGATCAAGGGTTGAGTATTGTCACTCAGATAGAACACCTATCAGGAGATGGTAATCCTTTCATTATAAGAACTTATGGTTTTATGGAAAATAAACCCATTGATCATGCATATGACAATATTTATAAAACTGATCAAGAAGATTACTTTGTATCAATTTATCATTATAAGGTTCAACTATGAAGGAGCTTATTGTAAAACCCTCGTTTTCAAGTAAAATCACTGTAAATAGTGAATATTTGGAGAAACAATTACTAGAACTAAGTATCAAAGGAGGATATCATTATGAGTTATTTGAATATGCTTTAAACCAATATAGATTAAGGCCATGGTTATATGATATCTATGGTGAAAACTTATTGTTACTTAAAGTACTCAGATGGGTATTAAAGAGTAAAAGAATAACTATGAGTGATTTTATATTTACGCTTAGAGAAGCTGGTGGTCCTTATAGATTACATAGAGTATCATGGATAATGTTCCCAGAAACTCTAGCAAATATATTTGATGGGGTTTATGATAAAATGTCATATGATGGATATTTTAGAGAGAATAATCCCAATGAGCATATCATAGCTATGGGTTTTAAAAAATTGATAGTATATCTTATGTTTTCTATTTGGAATGGTAAACCCATACAAAAAAAAGAAATAAGGATATGGATAAACGATATCACTTCTCTCATCAACTATCTTTTAGTGAAAGATAGGAAGGAAAATGGTTTGAAATATTGGGAAGAAAATACAATAACCCAATTAAATCAACTTAGCTACAATGGAGTAATATGATTTAACCGCTAATAAAACCCAGATATCATGTATTCAAAGGATAGTATTTATAAGGTTTACAGAAGAGGTATTTCAAAAGACATTCCAAATAGGGATGAAATATTGAGATATTGGAAAGAGGGTTTTGGAGACTTAATTGCAGAGATCTCAATGAAAACCTCTTTAAAGGTTAAGAAATTAAATATGTCCCAAGATTTAACTGGAATCATCACATTTCAAATAGAAAAGATAAGACCAGAACCAGAAATCCCATTGAATAAAGCTATACATTATATTTGTATCAAAATGGATAGACATGGGATTCCAGTTAACAGGGATTCAATTACAAGTACAAATACCACAATTACAATCCCATTCTCATAATTTCTCTTAACTTTCATTTGCTTTCGGGGGATAGTTCTTTATAAGGATTATTCCCTTTTTCTAGAGCTTAAATTTAATTAAGATAATAAAACTCTTAGCTTGCTAGAATAGAATTTCTAGAAAATACCCAAAAACAGCCAATAAGGCAATACACATTGAATAACCCAAGTATTTAATTTTGCATTTAAATAAAAATTTATTATTTTTGTAATAAAGAAATGCACAAATAATAACTAAAATTAAATAATATGAAAGTAAAAGATTTAAAGCAAATTGTTAATAATTTAGATGATAACCTTAATGAGTATGAGGTTATATTCTGGATTGGTAATCAAGAACTAAAAATAGAATGGTTTAGTGAAGTTCGAGATACTGAGGAAATAGATTTTGAATTATGTTTTGTAGAAAACAGAGTAAGTATAAACTAAAAACTAAAGATTATGAATAACTGGGAAATATATGTTACGGAAACCATTAAGGGTATACTTAATAGATTGGAAATTGAGAGACTCAGGGGAATTATCCCATATAGCAGATTATAATCCAGGTGAAAACAGGGAAAAATATCTGGATAATATCATTGGATATATAAAAGATGAGATAGTAGAAAACCAAGGTTATAGCTGGAGAGATATATTCAATGAATACAGATTATTAGATAGTATTTCTAGTAAAGAGGCTAATATAGAATTGGTACACAGACTTACAAATGATATGATCTATAAATTTACCAAACATTTGCTTTGCAATGTAATAGAAGGGGAAAATGGAGAACCCACCATTAAGAACATGTTAAACTGGTTAAATTAAGGATTATGTCAAAAGATATTAAAGCTCTGGATAAACTCACTAAAGTAATACCAGTATTAGCAGCTATCTATTTTATCATCGGGAGTATACTTTAGTAAATAAATTTGCAATTGCAATAAGTTTTTATTATATTTGATTAAAACTAAAAAACAATGAAAATACCACATTATTCATATCAAATACTGATAATTCTACTTATTGCAGTTGTATATAATAAATGTCATAAGGAGAAACCAGTAGATTGGACACCAACTCATAAAATGTCTACTCCAATGCCAGATCATGCTTATATTAAATTTCCTCCAGATTATGATTCCACAGCTAGAGTATCAGGATATACCAACCAATCCAATACCATAACTGAACAAGAAGAACTAATTATCAGAGAAAGGATAGTGGTTGACAAAAACGGGGTTGTACATAGAATTAAATACATTGAACCATGAAAATAATCAAAATTGACGAAACTCTAATAGAGATTCCAGATCACAATTACATCGAGTTAGTAAATTTATATCAAAGAACTACTCAAAGTTATAGTTCATTAGTAGAATTGGCTAATGCTAGAGATAAATATTTTAGGTATCTGGGTACGTTACTTAGAATAGGTAAATATCCTAATATTCCAACTTTCAAATCAACATTATGAAAAGATTGATTAGATTTTTAGTTAAACGTTATTTACCAAATGAAGGTAAATATCTAGAAACTAGAATCCAGGCCTCTAGTAAATTTTATGCTATCCTTCTAATCAAAAAAGAAGATACGGATAATGGAATCAAAGCCTGTTTCTATAAAGCAGAAAGAATCATTGGTGACACTTATAATAGATAATATTCCAATCCAAATATCCACTGATCAATATAATCATTTATTAGAATGGATAGATAGATATCACAGATATCAAATTGGAATGGAAATATATTCTCTGGAATCCAATATCTATAAACAATATGCAATTAAGTCTAAGATTGCTCTAGAAACCCTAAAAAAGCTCAAAAATGAACTACAAAAAGAAAATCCAGGAAATCCAAACCAAGATCAATATAATCAATAAATATTATATTAATCAGGTAACCAACCCATCTAAAGAAACAATCAATAGATTGGAAGAATTAACAAAAGAACATTATATACTTTTAAAGAAATACTACGAAAAGAGTCAAGATATCAGATTAGCTATAGTTACATTCTTTCAAGCAGTATTTATCTTCTGCATATTGATCACTATCATCAAATTCATCATTGAAAACTAAATAGCCATGGAAGAAATTAAAGAAATCAAACAACAACTTGATATAATTATCAACAAGGTTGTCATTATTATGAATTACACTGAAAAAGAAACAGTATCTTTAAATGCTAATGCTATATCCAATGTAATACCTACTATCCACGCTAACCTAAACAAAATAGAATCAAGATTAGAAGAAATCAATAATAGAGTAGAATATATAAATAGAGTTATGAATCTACTGGAAAAACCCACTAACCTCAATCAACTCAAATACCTCTTAAAAGTAATCCAAATAGAATTAGACCAACTATGACACTCTTAAAGAAAATATGTTTATTAATCATATTATTATTCTCAATCTTATTTCTAGCTCTAATACTCTACCTAATATTCCACTAAAAAACAAAACTAAAAATGAAAAATCTAGTCCACCTCTTCTTAGCTATACTTTACTACTCAACGATATTCTCATTTGTAATTGTAATCTTATCTATCGGATATCAATTCTTAAAATGGATATGGGAATAACTTCACCCAAAACAAACAAAAATTGTAAATAATATCAATAATCTTATTCATATACACATTAATACATAACTTATATATTCAATCTATAATCTTATTAATATTATCTATATCAATATCAGAAGTATATTCTAAATACTAATAATCATTTATCTGATATAAATACAATCATTAGGTACCAATCTAATATACAATCATTCAATACACTATCAATACTCATATCTAAATAGGGCATTCTACCGCAGGTATCCCTGTTTCTCATGCTCTGTACCATAGTTCGTTAGTGTTTCTCAGGCTTTTTTACTCTAAAAATTTATGGCCTATTCAAATCTGAGGTTTCACTATACGTAAGATATGTTCGAATATAGAGGAGATAGGAGTTGACATTTTAACAAAAAGTCCAAATCGACAAAAGTCTAGGTTTGTTCTAAGGCCAGATAAAGAAAGTTCACTTTTTACCCATTTTTTCCACAGCCTATATAAAAAGTTGATAAATTTTAGCTCGTTTTTGAACAAAGTGTATCAAAACCTATAATGGCTATAGTGTAAACATAGAGTGGACATTTTTACATTTTGTAAAACAGCTCAACAAACAGGGGTTGGACAAGATTGTAATTTATCTAAAAGTTCAAAAAGGCTCATCTACACTATTCTAAACATATTAAAACTAAGTTTTTAACTTTTAAGGTCAATATTAAAAATTTATACTTTCAAAACTCTGCCTCAAACATAGGTTTTTCTCGAAATTAAAATTTAAAATTAAACTCTCAAAAACTCATCACTTTTGAGCTTTTTTAATTTTTAAAATTTTTGGGGTTTTAGGGCAATTTAGACCATTGGTAAATTTTAAAAATTTTAGACCAAGGGAAAAAATTTAAACCAATCCTAAATTGCCCTTTCTTAGAACCTTTAAAAATGTAGGGTAGGGAAATTATAAACTAAGGGTATAAAATCCTCTAGAGGGGGCTTAAAATTAAAAATAGGCCTATATTTGTATATTTCGCTTGAAGGAGGATTTAGATTATATCGCTTAAAATCCATAATCGCTTAAAAACGCTTGAAAAGTGATGATTTTAAATTTTAATCCTTCAAGGTAATTAAAATAAGACCATTCTAGAGATTTTAAAATCTAAGTAAATAAAATTCTTATAAAGATAAATATAATTTACTAGAGAATACTCTTTGATGCCTTTAAATGTAAATAAAAATGCTTGGGAAAGGGAATAAATATTTTATTGGCCTTTTAAAGTTAAATTATAGATTAAAGGCCTTAGAACCTATAATCCTGAAATCCACAGGGCCCAACTAATAAGGTATCTACAATATGGAATTTCTAGATCAGGCTAAGAAAGGCCCACACCCTGGCTACAATCGCGGATTTTCATTTGGCGCTAACGTTGGCCTTAGTCTAATATATATAAAATTGATCTAATATGTAGATATACAAGAAATATCTACAAAAATTTTTTATGATTTTTTTTTGAAAAATATTTGGAAAAAACTTTTTTTGTTTTTATCTTTGTAGTACAGAAAAGGAAATAAAAAGTAGTTCAAAAAAATCCTAAAATTTCTACTTAATATTTCTAAAAATAATCTTAAAAAATTTTAGGTATAAAATTATGAAAGCAAACGAAGTTTTGAATTTTGGAAAAGAAATTTTAATTTCTAATTCTAAAAATCGTAAAAGTATTTATAAAAATTCTCTTTTTGAGGATTGCAAAACAGACAAAGAAAAAAAATCTTTACGTATTAAATTACGTAGAAAATTACAAAACTTTTTAGGAACTTTTTTACAGGTAGAAAAAAATCCTGCAAAAATAAAAGAACTCCAAAAAGTGTGGAAAGAATATGCAAAAGAAGTTTACAATAATGTAAACGAAATTGTAGATAATAATTCTACACAAGATAATAAAGAACTTGTAAAACGTTTTATTTCCGTAATGAATAAATAAATATAATTATGGAAAACAATATTAAAAGTTTATCGGAATATTTGGAATATATATCCGATAATGCAAAAGAAAAAAATTTGGATATTGAATTAATCCGATATAATTTTAGAATGAACGAAAAAAATAGTTATCATTTTTTAGTTCTCAAAAATAAAAATCCAAATCAAAAGGAAGGTATCAATAAATTTATTGATGAGTTAAATGATGACGGAATAATAATCAAATCAGAAATAAAAAATGATTTTATCTTTATTCAAATTGAAGCGTAACAAAAAATTGTCCCCTATTTTTTAATAGGGGATTTTTTTATTTAGGGACACCGTATGCCCTTTTTACTATCTCAACTTCCACAAAAGCTAGTAATGGGTATGCCCTTTTCATTGCGACCACTTTTTGAACCTATGTAATGGGCTCTCATACTACATCTCCCCCTATACTTATTAAGTAATAGGCCTTCCCAACACAATAAAAATCTATCCCTATCTATCAAATCCAAATAAATATAACACAGGAAAAGGGCTACCTCTAGAAAGATAGCCCCCTATAAGATTAGGATTTATTAGTTTATTAAACTTACTCCTCTAGAAAGCTTATTTTATTTTTATATCCCAAATAAGTAGGGGTTACAGAGAATACCCCATTCTCCCATTTACCTTCAAAAGTGAATTCTTTTTTGAATCCATTTACTCTACAAAAGGTATCAACTTCTTGATCTAACTTATTAATGAAGTTATTAATTTTGGTTTTAGAGAGATTTTGATTAGCCTCTAAAAAATCATTGATCTTAGGTAATACAAAAGTTACCCATAGCTTGTCTGCAAACTCTTCTATTGTCATGGTATAATGATATTATTTTTATAAAGGGTTAAAGGTTTTCCATCGTTGGTAGAAAGATATTTAGTGACTCCCTTATGATACTTGATAATTAAGGATTGCTTACAAGTGACATTGTGGATTTCACAAAATTGTTTCAAGAGGTTGTTCATATTCTCTAAAGAATAATCCTTAGATAGGTTAGTCTGGAATTTAATATATTCCATCAACTTGTAGACTAACATTATAGAATTACTCATGGTCATTTAATATTAATCAATCAACCATTTTAAGAGATACCGTAGTAATAGTCCTGCTAAAGCTATAATAGTTGCTATGAGATAAAATAAGGAGAAGAAAGTAATGGCATCAATCACTGATCCTACAAGTAACCCTATCGATACCACCACTAATCCAAATATTACAAATCCAGCCACCCAGGCAATTAAAATCTTAGCTAAGTAGTTCATCTCTTCTTAAGGATTGATTTTAATAATGTCCCTAATAATCCCAACATCCAGATAGGAGAAGATAACCAAATACAAAATATGATTAACCATTTTCTCTCTGATTCAAATATTGGATTATTATGGATTAGAGTTATATCTATTAAGAAAGTTAAGATTAGTCCGATAATATATATAGAAATTAGAAAAGTGATCATATTGATGATAGAAGTGTTATGATAATACAACAAAGGATAGCTCTGAATAGGAGTTTACTTAAAGCATCTTCATATAGTTTTCCAAACTCATTTTTGAGAGCCTTGTGATAGGATAATATATTGATCCATTGATCACCTATTACTTGAAAATACTTAGTAGCAACTAGTGCTCTTAATTGACTCCATAAACTAAACATAATTAAGTGTATTTAGTTATTATATTTTTAAGCTTTTGATGGATTTTTAGGATTGATTCTTTTGCTAACCCCTGGTCCATCTTTTCCTTTATAATTGATAATTGTCGTGGGATTTGATTTACGGCAAGAAGATAATTATATTCCTCATCATTGAAAGGGGTTACTTTGAATCTGCTATTTCCAATGATACTCAAATCCTTGGTGATCTTCATTTGATTATTTAAAGTGTAAATCCCTTTGCTCCTTTCAATTACTTCTGCTTTTTCAAAATGAGCTGGTCCTGTTACCAATACTGGATCTCCAATGTTTAATTTCATATACTTTTCTAGAGTTTGATTAATATTTTGCATAGTTAAAGAGTGCTTTGCAATACCAGTTTGTTTAATTATATAATTCTAATCCATTATGGCAAACAAAATGACAGTATTAGGAGTATGTGCTGCACAAGGTGCTCTCTTATTCCCATTTAGAAGAAGATTAGTAGGTAATATTGAACCAAGAGGAGTATTCCATACTACAAATGAAGAACAATGGAAACTTAATTTTGGTGATATTCCATTTTTAAAAAGTATTGAAGAATACAAAGGGGTGAATCCAGATATCATAATTGGTTCCCCTTCTTGTGGTCATTCTAGTAATTTTAGTTATTCAAGGAAGAAAACCCTTGGTAAACCCAGAGAAGATAAAACTTTGAACCTTTATTTGAATGCTATTGAGCAATTTTTACCCAAGATTTTCCTTTTAGAGAACCTTCCAAAGCTTCTTGATTTGATTCCTTTTGAAGAATGGGAGAAAAAATTATCAAAATATCACTTGATACCCCATTGTCATTCAGTTTTTGAGTTTGGAAATTCTCAAAAATCAAGAAAAAGACTGATATTAGTTGGTATTAGACATGATTCAGGAGTAGATTATCATCATTTTGAGAGATTATTTAAGGTTTCTGAACCTTTTCTAGTGAAAGATATTGGTAAAATGATCAATAATGATCTAAATTTCAGAGAAGATGATGATAAGAAACTAGCTATGTATCATTATGCTGATAAATCTAAGTCAACTTTGACTGTAAAACAGGTAAAAAAGCTTTGGAATACTGAATTCAAAGATGAATTTAAGTGGCCTATGAAAGGTACTAAGATGAAAACTTTACCTGGAGTATATAGAAATAGACCAAATGCTTATCCTTTGACTCTAAGACCTTCAAATAGACAATTTAATCCCAATGGATTACCTATGGGAATTGAAGAGTATAGAATCATTATGGGATTTCCTAGAAATTTTAAGATTTATTTTGATAATTCTAATAAAACTTATTGGCTTAATAAAGCCAGAAATACACTATCTAAAGGATCAGTTTATGAAGTTGGTATATGGTTCAAAAAATGTATTAAAAATCAAAATTAAATTAAAAAGTACTATGCGTGCGTACGTATATACACGTATACATGCGTGTAAGGAATTATCCTATAGCATAGCTATAGGATAATTTTACTACTACTAAAGTAGTAGTAAAATCATTAGATGATAATTATTCTTTTAGCCTCCTAAATACTTAGCCTCTTTAGGCTAATAACTTTTGGCTAGCAAATATTTATCAGGCTATTAAGAGCTAATAACATATATGACCTGAATATATCCCCATACCCCCCTATAATCCCCCCTTTCCCCTTTAAACACTCAAAAACTATGAAATGACTATTGTTCATCAAAACCACAAAACATGAAGACTTGGATACTCTACATACTGACCATTGGACTTGGGATATTATGTGTTTATCAATTCCTGAATCCAAAATCAGAAGTGAAATTCTTGGAATCTTCACCAGATACAGTTTATGTGGATAAGTACTTGAAACCAGATACTGAGTACAAGTATATCCAAGTTCCAAAGTACATAACCCAATACAAAGTTGATTCAATATTTGTTGAGAAGGTAGAGGTTAAACATGACACCTTGGAAATCTATCTCAAGGATTCATCAATCCTAAGTATATCTTCTCAATACTTGACTCAATATCCAAACAATGATAAGTTGATTTCACTGTTGTTTGATGATAGGAAGTTGGATATGAATCTGCTAAACACAAAGGGAAACATATACAACAAGCAGTATCCAATCAATCCAAACTTGTATTCATACAACTATGTAAACAATAATCTTACTTTCGAGAGAAAAAAATTCTTTAAAAGATTTTCTCCAACAGCACAAATCACTGTAAGACCATTCAACAACTTATATGATTTGGATTTTGGATTGAAGTACAATACCAGTAAATTTAATTATGAACTGGGATTCAATTCATTTTATTACCCAAACCTGAAGAAAGGTATAGGGACTGATTTATACCTGAGGTTAAACTATACTTTCTAACATGGCCAAGAAAACAACTCAACAGCAACAATATCTAAGCTCTGAAGAAATAAAGATACTAGCTAAGGTATCAAAAGATATATTCTATTTTTCACATTTCATCTGGGTTATCAACCCGGTGCTTGGTAGGGTTAGATTTGATCTCTATCCTTACCAAAAATCTGTTTTATACAACTTCTTGAAAGAACGATTCAATATCATTCTGAAGTTTAGGCAGGCTGGTATCACAGAGCTTATTTCTATGTATTGTCTCTGGTTGGCAATGTATCATTCCAACAAGAAGATAAATATCATTTCAATCAAAGATACCATTGCTAAGAAGGTTTTGAAGAAGATCAAGTTTATGTATAAGAACCTTCCATGGTACCTTCAAACACCAATCATCAATGGTAGAACTGGAGAATATGGTTCTGCATCTACCATGGAGTTTTCCAATGGGTCAATAATAGAATCTATCCCAACTTCTGATCAAGCTGGTCGTTCTGAATCTCTTTCATTGTTGGTTATTGATGAAGCTGCTATTGTTCGTTGGGCAGCTCAGATTTGGGCAGCAGCTTTCCCAACCTTGTCAACTGGTGGTTCTGCTATAGTAAACTCTACTCCTTTTGGTGTTGGTGGATTCTACCACAGTACCTGGGTAGATGCTATCTCTGGAAGTAATCCATTCAATCCAATACGATTGTATTGGCAGATGCACCCAGACCGAGACCAAAATTGGTATGATGAAATGGCAACTGCTCTGGGTCCCAAAAGAACTGCTCAGGAGATTGATGGTGACTTCTTATCATCAGGTAATACCGTATTTGATCTGGCTGATATCAAGAGTATAGAAGAAATGCTCACTGAATACCCACCTATCAAGATGAGACTTGGTGGTCAGTATAGAGAATTTAATGAACCAGATCCAAACACTGATTACTTCATTGGTGCAGACTGTGCTACTGGTCGTGGTACTGATTACTCTTCATTCACCTGTATGTCAAAAGAGGGAGAAGAAGCAGTAGTTTACAAGGGTAAGATTCCTCTTGATAAGTATGCTAAACTTCTTGGAGACACTGGGGAGAAGTTTAACTATGCTAAAATAGCTCCTGAATCCAATGACATTGGTATGGCAGTTGTTATCAAACTTCAGGACGAGGGCTATCCAAATTTATACTACTCTACAAAACTTCTTAAGAAAAAGGGAAAGTCCAGACCAGAGGAAGAGAAGATACCAGGTTGGTTGACCACTCAAAAGAACCGTTCACTCATAGTTGAAGGTTTGGAAAAGGATATCCGAGAAGATGAAGTAATCATCAAAGATCCTTTCTTTGTACAAGAAGCTTATACTTTCATCTATGATGGTATGGGAAGACCAGTTGCTATGGGTAAACATAGGCAAAATAATTCTGCAGTAGATATAGATTTGGAAGGTCAGGCTTATGCAGATGATGATATCTTTGGAAAAGCTATATGCAACCATATTAGGAAGACTACTAATAGAAACACAGTAATCCTTCCATTGTAACATACAAAACCATTATATTATGTCAATCTTGGACCCAAGAACATGGTTCAGTAGGGGAAAACCCAAAGAATCATTGAAAGCTCCAGAGATAAGAGATGACTCACCGAAAGTGGGTGCAATATCTCCTGGAAGAGTATCAGAACCAGATACTCAAGGAAGTGGATTAGTTTTATCTTTACGGGATTTTACCAATCTGGTGGAATCCTCTTTTCGTAGAGATGTAATACCATTGATTAGGGATTTGTATAAAATCAACCCAGATGTTAGTATAGCTTTACAAGATATGTTTAAGTTAGCTAACACTGGTCATACTATATCATTCCCTAAGAATACTCCAGAAGAAGCTACTAAAATGAGGGAACACTTAATGGTAGCTTCTAAATCATGGACAAAGTATACGGCTGGTATAGATGGGTTGGTAAACAAGTTTACTGTACAATGTCTTACCAGTGGAGCTATTTCTATAGAAGCAGTTCCAAATAATAACTTAAATGGTATCTCCACTGTATTATTTATCAACCCAGAACAGATATACTTCAGGAGATTAAATGATGGGGTATACCATCCTTATCAGAAGAATCCCAACCAAGTATTGAGTAAGAAACCAGAGTTCATAAAATTGAACAATGAGACTTACAAATATCTTGGTATGTATAATGATACTGATGAACCTTATGGGGTACCACCATTTATGGCCGCCCTTGATTCATTAAAGGGTCAACATGATATGAGGATAAACTTCAAACATATCATGGAACTGGTTGGTATGGTTGGCTTCTTAGAAGCCAAGATGGAGAAACCCACAATAAATCCAAGTGAGTCAAGGGATGCTTATGCTAGAAGGTTGGAACATATCCTCCGTAAGCTTAAGATGAACTTAAGAGAAGGACTCAAGGACAACATAGTGGTTGGTTTCAAGGATGATCATGAATTTAAATTAAACTCAACCACTAAAGAGATAGGTAATATAGAAAAACCATGGGCAATGAATCAGCAATCTGTTGCAAATGGTTTGGGGGTCAATGGTTCTCTCATAGGAGTTCAAAATAACTTAACCGAAGGTGGAACTGGTATATTATTATCAAAAATGATATCCCAGTTAAGAAATATTCAAATGCTACTGAAATATGCCTTGGAATTTTTATATACTTTAGAATTACGTCTAGCGGGGTATAATAATAAAGGTGTAGTAGTTACTTTCGGAACTTCAACTATATCTGATGAACTCAAGGTTCAACAGGGAATTGAGTATAAGATTCGTAACCTTGTAAGTCTCTATAATCAGGGTATCATTAGTCAAGAAGAATTTGCATGGTCAATGGGTTATGAAAAACCAGATCAAAAAGAACCAAGGCAAATGGAAGAACCAGAAGGGGTTTCCTCATCCCAAGATTCTGCCAAAAAACAAAAGAGAGAGGCTGATAAAGATACCTCAGATAGAAAAACTAGAGATAAGAATAAGACAGTTCCAAAGAGAGCAGATCAAGATTCTAGACCACGATAAATAATTTCAATATTATGCCAGATTTTGTAGATACTATGATTTTAAGTGGTGGCCACAGTGTAATGGCAAACCACTTACCAGTGAGTATCCCATTACAATCATTTTCAGAAAACTATTTTAAAGCTACTAAAGTAGATACTGAAAAGTATGGGTTATTTGGAGCTAATACTGATTATAATACTTATTATCCCAATGTAACTAAAGAGGATTTAAATCCCAAGGATAGTGAGTTTATAGAACCGGTATTCCGTTTGTTATCTAACTGTATAGTTGCTAAAGATTATAATCCAACCGAGTTTCCAGAAGAAGTATTAAAAGCTTCTATGAACCTATTAGTTGGTCAAACGGTAAACTGTGATCATGAAACTGAGATAGGGAATGCTATAGGCTCCATTAAATCAGTTTCATGGCAAGATTCTTATAAAACTGACAACGGGGTAGTAATCCCAGGGGGTATCAATGGAGTTCTTAAGATTGATGCAAAAGCTAATCCAAGAATAGCTCGGGGTATATTGATGGATCCACCTTCTATCCACTCCAATTCAGTAACCGTGATGTTTGAGTGGGCTAAATCCCATGATATGTCAGATGCTGAATTTAGGGAAAAATTTAATACCAGGTTAGAAGATGGAAGTTTAGTGCATAGGGTAGCTAAGAAGATTATAGCTTATAGAGAAACTTCTCTTGTATCTCATGGGGCTGATCCATTTGCTCAGATTATAGCTAATGGTAAAATAAATAACCCAGATTATGCTGGAGCAAGGTATTATTCATATGCTGATGTTCAACCTATGGATCTTGATACCTTGAAAACTAAGATATCTTACTATGATTTCAAGGGTGCAAACCAAATTAGTACGATGTACAATACCAGCAAATTTAATAATGAGGGGAACCAAAACCCACCAAAAAATAATAATATGAACGAAGTTGAAAAATTCCTTGAGCAACTCTTCGGACAGGACATGCTCAGCTTAGCTGAAGGTTCTACTCCAACTGTTGAGCTTGCTCTTTCTCAGATTAAAGATATCATATCTGAGAATCAGAGTCTGTCTGAGGCAAAGACCAAGGCAGAGGGAGAAGTTACCTCTCTGAAAGAAGAGGTAGATTCTTTAAAAGAAACCATTAAGTCAAATGAAAAAATGGTAAGCTTAGGAGAAGCTCATCTTAAAGATGTGAGGGAAGCTACCATTGCTTCTTACAAAAAGACGGTAGATGAAGATAAAGCTGATGCTAATATCTTATCTTTGTTAGAAGCAGACACTACCAATGTAGAAACTTTACTTTCTTTAAAAGCTACCTATGATGCTCAGGTAGAGGAAAAATTCCCTCTCCATTGTGCAGATTGTGGTTCTAAGAATGTAAATCGTGCTTCTAGCATGGCTAACAATGATACTGAGGGTAAACAGCATACTGAGGATACTGCCTACAGTATAGTTGGAATTATGAAAAATATTGCTAAAACCAAATAATAAACATTTACTATGAAATTGAACAATCCACAGCTGATGGCTAAAGTAGGGGTACCTACTCCTCAGACGGTTATTTACAAGAGTGAATCTCATAAGCTCCATCAAGCTTTTGTATTCAAAGCCGGTGACACCATTATCCAGGGTCAGCCGGTAATGTTAAATGCAGATGGTACTATCAGTCCTTATGTAGGTGCTGCTAATACTGTATATCTTGGTATTGCTGTTACTAACAGTCAGTTCCCTGCTTATCCTGGTGATGAGGTAACTGTAATGGTATCGGCTTTTGCTGTAGTATATGGAATTTCTACTGCAGCTGTTACTTGTGGTTTTGTAACTCCAAGTGCTCCTGCAGAAGATAGTCAGTATGTAAAGTATACCAATACTGCAGCCAATGCTGAAAGCAATTTTATTGCTATCACCCCAGCCAGTGCAGCTGATGAATTAATCCAGGTTCTCGTAAAATAATTTTTAAACTAATAAATTAGAAAGTAATGAGTACTGTAAATATTGAAAACATGAAGGCAGCTGATTTCCGTAAAGAGTTGCCACAGATAGTTTCCCAGTTGGACGCTTTCCGTCAGGGTAACAAAGATGAAGTGCCCACTGATATTTCACTGGAAGATTTTGTACAGAATTGTTATGGTCTTTCTCTTAATGATTACTACGATAAACTGGAAGTAAATGTTAAGCGGGATACCATGCACAACATCTTTACGATGCCAGATCAGAGCATTCGTTGGTTGGTTCCTGAAATTATCCGTAGTGCTATCTACCTGGGTATGAAAGAAGCTCCCTTCTATCCAAATATTATAGCTTCTGACCAGGCAATCAATGGGTTAACCGCTATCATGCCATTTGTTAATCCCTCGGATGCTGCACCTGCTCGGGTAAATGAGGCTGAAACCATTCCCCTGGGTGATGTAAGCTTTGGACAGAAATCAGTAAACCTCTTCAAAGTAGGTCGTGGTTTCAAGATCACTGATGAAGTTCGTAACTACGTTTCTCTGGATGTAATGGCCATCTTCCTCCGTGACTTTGGTGTTCAGCTGGGTTATGCTTTGGATGGTCTGGCACTTGATGTACTTATCAATGGTAACCAGTCAGATGGTTCTGAATCTGCCCCTGTAATTGGTGTAGGTGATACTACTGCTGGTATCCAGTATAAAGACTTACTCCGTATTTGGGTACGTGCTTCTCGTCTCGGCCGTAATTTCAAAACCATGGTTGGTGATGAGGAACAGGCAATTGATATCTTAGACTTACCAGAGTTTAAGAATCGTCAGTCTGGTACTACTATGGCTACCCTGAATCTGAAAACCCCAGTTCCTAACAGTGCTGATTTCTACATTCATCCAGGTGTACCCGATAATGAATTACTGTTAGTAGATCCTCGTGCAGCTCTGATCAAGTTAACTGCTCGTCAGCTGATGCTGGAATCGGAACGAATTGTTTCTAACCAGACTGAAGCTACTTATGCTACCATTACTACTGGTTTCTCTAAGATGTATCAGGATGCTGCTATCCTCTTAGATGGTACTAAGAACTTCAGTGAAAATGGTTTCCCAGCATATATGGAAGTTGATCCTTATATCACTGTAAGTATTGAAAAGTAATTATCTAAACCCCGGGATCAGGAATAATACACCTGGTCTCGGGATTTCTTCATTTAACTAAAAAATTCAACTATGGCTAATATAACAGTACAACTCGGAGAAAATGCTTCGGTTTTTCATGATATGAAAACTGGGTTAACCATTACCAAAGGTCAAACGGTAGAACTTAACCTTCAGCAGCAGATGAATCCAAAGATAAAAGCTGCTCTTGGTGGTGGTCATCTGGTACGGGTAGTAGGTTTACCCAAAGAAGTACAGAAAGAAGAAATAAAATATAACCCAGAAGAGGACAAAGCTAAGTTCATTGATCTCTTTAATCAGGGATTAGATATTAAGAAACTGTCAAATAATTTCAATTTAACTCAGCTGAAAGGTATTGCAGAGTTATTTGAAATTGAAGTAGAAGAAGATGATACCAAGGCTTCAATTGTAGAAGCTATAGTTGGTGAACTTGCTCCTGCTAACGAATAAATATTATAAGCCATGGTAGTAGATTTTAATTATGCTACTGTGGGACTCAAAGTCACTTTTGAAAACTTATCTACCAGAGTACCCAGTGATTATACTTATCACTGGGACTTTGGTGATAATACCCAATCTACTCTAAATAATCCTACTCATGAATTTGATAAACCAGGATTTTATAAGGTAATACTTGTAGTTAAAGATCCTGCTTCAAATACTGTTGGTAGTAGTGAACAAAGAGTACCAGTAACTGATAAGGCAAAAACTCATCTGTCAGGTTCAATATATCAACTTATAGATACATATATCCCAGAAAATATATTTGGGGTAGTAACTACAAGTACTAAACGACAATTTATTGAAAAATGGCAGCTGTATTTACAGCCTCTAGTAAATCATTGCATCCCTCTCCAAGAGTATAATAATGAAATGTATTATGAAGCTCTAGAAAACCAATTAATAATGGAGTTGGCAGCTTATGATTTTATGTCAGTGCAAGTTGCTAATATGGTAAAGGCTCAAGCTCAATCCATATTAGAAAATAATACAACTTCAAGTTCTGGTGGGTCTGAACCACCTGATGGGTATCAAGGTGATGTAAAGAAAATCCAAACTGGTCCCACTCAAGTAGAGTATTTCAATCCCAATGAGGATGAATCTGATCTAGCTTCAAATATCATCAAAGCTTTAGGCCCTGGTGGTTTATTAGATATGATGAAAGAGAATCTATGTATGCTAGCTGGTCGTTTGGATATTTATTTACCCATCTGTGAAAGACCAACTAGAGTAGTAGTTCCAAAAGCTGTAAACAAACGTATAAAAGGACCATTATCTGGTCCAGACCCTTTCTCACTCCTCAAATAATATTAAACTATGCCACGAAGAAAGGTCAGTAGAGTTTCAACCACTGGATGGGAACGCTATAAAAAAATCGTAAGAGACTTCATTGATGTTGACTCTGGTAGGCAACCTTTCTTGTGGTTAAGAAAAATTGAGCAGCCTCTTCCTTATGGAGAGGATACTGGAACAGTCTATACACCCATTCAATTGGAAGGACTGTTCCAGTATAATTATATAAAAACATGGCCTCTAGAAGAGTTATCCATATCTGGTGAATTAAATCCAGGGGATACAGTATTATATATTTCTGGAAGGCTTCTAAAAGAAAATGGTTTTCTTAATGAATATGGGTATTGGGATTTTAACTGGTCAGAAGATAGATTTATCTTAAATGGTAAAGTATTAAAACCAGGTGGAGATACCCAGGTAGCACAAGCTAAGGATGAACCATTACTCTTCTTCCTTATTATGCGTAGGGAAGACCCAGAAAAATCGGAAGAAATTTTAGAAACATATACTGGACCAAATGCTATGGTAGTTGGTGATCAGGGTATATGGTTGATAGATTCTTCAAACCAACGAGTAAGAGATTTTTGTAACTTACCACTTAAAGTAAGTGGTAGCCCAGATATACCCATCAAATCAAAAGATGGTACAATAATTGGAAACTTAAAATAACCAAATATATGGCAACCTGTACCTGTGATTGCTGTAATCCAGATACTCCCACTACTCTGAATTACACTACCAAAGAAATCAATCAAATTCTTGCAGATGGGGTTATTAATGCTTCTGTAAGGTATGCCCCAGTGGGACAAAATTATTTACAATTAACTTTAGCTGATGCTCTAGCTTTAGTTCCAGATAAAGAACGTACTACTGTAAGGATATTAACCTTTCTTAATAAAGACACTCAACCAAAACCAGAAGTTTGGATATATTTTGGTACTGATATCCTTACTTGGTCTGATGCTACTAAATGGGTAGAACTTCCAATCCCAGACCCAGGAAAGCTATCTAAATACTTAACTTCTGATATTGTAGATGGTATCCAGGTAGTTGAAAATGCTCCAGGAGTAGAAGATAACATTCTTTACTTTGAATATGAACCTATTCCAGATACAGCAACCTATGGTTTTCAAATAGGTTTTGAAAGTACTCCAAAAGCAGAAGTACCAGTAGTAGCTAATGTTACTTTAAAAACCATGCTTATCGGAGAAAATGGTTTGGATGGAGTAGTTTGTATATTTGGTGTAACTGAAAAACCAAGTGAAGCTGCTACTGTGACTTATAAAGCTACTGATTCACTTGGACAAGAACATACCTATGTAAATTCTGGTACTTGGGGACCTCCCGAAGGATTTAACATACCAGCTGATTATGAAGCTATAACCCCTTGGACTATCACTTTTAGTGAACCTGGTATCTATAAATCTTTCAATAAATTAGTAGATGCTAAGGAGGGTACTTTGTATGCTGAATTATATACTACAATTCAAGTAGAACAATCATGAAACCAGATCACTTAGCTATACTTATCTTTGATAAAAGAAAGATAGCAAATATGGTATTAAATAAAAGGCGTATCCAGAGAATAGTTTTTAATGATAGGATGATATGGAAATCACCCTATTTTGTAAAATAGAATTTTGTATTTTTTTTTTGTCATGAGAACAAAGAGAAGTATAAAAGATAGTTTAAAGGAATACCTTAATTGGTGTGTTGGAAGGTTATTACTTGGGGGTAGTAGAGATGATACAGTAAGAGATATGGTAGATGCTATAAGTGATGAAATAGCATCCGGAGGTGGAGGAGTATCTCAAGATCAGTTAGACCAGACAGTTAAAGATATAACTAAATCATATGGTATAGCTGATCAAACCATATTAACCAGTGCAGAGCAGTATACTGATCAAAAAATAGCAGATGTAGTTGATGGTTCCCCAGAAGCATTAGATACTTTGTATGAGTTAGCTAAAGCTTTGGGGGATGATCCTAATTTTGCTACTACAGTAATGGGTCTCATTGGTCAAAAGTTACCAACTACTACTTTTGAAAATTTTGTTGCTAACAAAGCTTGGACTAGGGATAATCTGACCAAGTTATCTCAACTTGTAAATAATATAAATTCTATCAAAGCTGGAACTAGGGTTGAAAGTATGGATGTAAATTTAGCATCTATATCTTCTTATCTAGAATATGACTTATTTGATAATAATACCACTGGTACTAAGCCCCCTGGATTAACTACTGGTTTCTTACTTACTTTCTCATGGGATAATGGAGGATGGGGAGCTCAGATAGCTACTTCAGATGGTAATGTTGATGGGGCTATATTTTTAAGAACTATAAAAGCTTCTGAGTCTGACAAAATATGGGGTCCTTGGGTATCTTTATATAATACTGCCAATTTCAATCCAGACTCCAAGTTAAATTATAATGGGTTCAATGGAGATTTAAATACGATAAGCACTTCCGGATTATATCACCTTGTGTCTGGGTGCACAAATACGCCAAACAGTGGCAGCTCTCAAGGTTGCCACATTATCCATACAAATTGGGATACTAATGCTGCTCATCAGCTCTATTTCGAGTACTATGGTAGCATGTTCTACAGATATAAACACGGTGGAGAGTGGTCCGTCTGGAATAGGGTTTGGACTGGGTTTGAGTTTAATCCGGACAATTACCTGCCGTTGTCAGGTAATAAAATGATTACGGGAGACTTTCAATTTAAAGACGGAGTTGCTGTAAGAGATGATGATAGTAAGAATATCATCGGGTTACTTAACATAGCCGGTGATGATGTGTGTGTCGCCGTTGGAAATGGTATCAGGAAAACCCGCATTGTAACTCCCGATAATACTCCTGTGTATAGAAATGATAGTAAAGGTGCGTATAGAATCTACGATTCCAGCAACCTCGGCAATGCGACCACTTCCAAAGCAGGGTTGATGTCGGCGGCTGACAAAACCAAGCTGGATGGACTTTCAGGCGGTGGATTGAATATCCCTGCTTATATATTCCCGGGAGATCCATCAAAATTAGATAACTCGGCATCTTCAACTCACATAACATCAATACTGGGCACAGCCATTGACTTATTAGATGCCTTTAATAATGGCAGGGTATTTATTAGTAAGACTGTAACCTTTAATGAAGTTCAAGTACCATCTGATATTACCTATAGTTTACTAAAAAGTATAGATCCTGATAATCCTACAATATTCCAGATAATTATGTCTACAGTTGTATGGGGTCACTATATAGAGATAACCATTGATTTTGAAAACAATGAGTATCAAGCTATAAGCAATACCATTAATGGTATTATAGGTGTAAATAATACGGGTACCACTAATTAAATACAAATAATATGCCAACCGGAAACAATTTTGTTACCATTCCATGGGCTGATGGTACAAATGATAATCTATATATGGATTTCTCTAAGTTAGAAACTGGAGAACCAATACAATTATCCTCAGATGATAATTCATCTAAAAAAGAAAGAGCTAAAATCTTCGAGTTCAAAGGCAATGTAGTACCCTCTCAATCACAATATCAAGCATCAGCTTTTTTAAAAGTTGTTCAACAAGTAGATGGTTCTATAGTTGCCAGCTTTGATATGTCTGATTCTATTTATAAGTAACTTTTAACTCTCTGAGTTATGGTAAAGAGTAAAACTTCTCCAAATATCATTCTTGCAGCTATAGATTCAAGGGCAACTGGGGAAACTTATCCAGTTGTAGCTACTGTACCGTGGAAAGAAGGTGTAGAGAATGATAATTTATACATATTTCAAGATACTACCAAGTTGAATCCCACTTTTTTAATTGGTTCTAATGAACAACTGGATATAAACCCACGTAGTAAAAGCTTTACTCTTGAAGCAGTTAAGATCGGTGTAAGTACTGGTGAGAAAACTTATGCTGATCTTAATGTAACTCAGGAGAAAGCTACCTATGAATATACTTTGGAAATAAAATCTAAATCAGGGGAAATAACTATCCCAGCATCTGGTGGTTCTCTTGAACTTAAAGGGATATTAACTACTTGGAGAAATGGTAGAAAGGTTTCTACTTTAGAAACTCCTTTCACAATGAGTGGTTATGCTCCAGGATTTAGTATATCAGGAAAGACAGTAACTGCAAGCAACAGGGGGACCGTTATAGGTCCTTCTAGAGCAATTAATATAGTTGGGTATACTAATAATACTATTGATGGTTCTACAATCTCTGGATCGGTTATTATAACCCAGGAAGAAAATAAAGTAACTAAAGTAGCACCATCAGTAACTCTATCCTACAACCCTTCAGAAATACCAGCAAAAGGTGGAAGTTCTAGTCCAGTAGTGGGTAACATATCTTATATAACCACTTTTTCCAGTGGTGAAACTTTAAATGACTTACCCACGTCAGAGTATATTAATACTATAACCAAAAATAATACTTTTAAGATTCATACCTCTAATTCTCCATTTTCTATAGATGAGTCTACTGGAGTAGTAACTATAGGTACAAGGGGAACCACTTTGGGTGAAGCTTTAAAAGAAACCATATATTTAACTCACAGAGTTAAAATATCTTACAAAGATAATATCTTTGAACCAACCAATAATTCAATCACTAGAACTGCTAATGTAACTCAGCAGGCTAATACCGTAACCTATTCAGAAATAAATATTTCTCTATTTGGTGCAGCTGATATTCCAGCATCTGGTGGACAAGTATCAAGTGGAACTGTTTCTTATTCTCAAGTAGCTTCTTATACTTCTGGAGAATTTGAAAATATAACTACTGGTGCTACCATTACTTATGGTGATCCAGTATCTGCTAATTCAAAGGATATTACAATAAGTAATGCTACTGTAGCTGGTACTTTAGAAGTTACCGTATCACTTAATGGAAAAACTGCAACTAAAACTGTAGATGTTTATCAAGAACAAAACAAAGTAACTCAAATAGAGTTATTGGATTCTTGGGCTCATACCTATAGTACAGAAGGAACTGCTGCTCAAAATTCTGTTGGTCCAGATTTAGTGAGTAGAACTTATAATGTAAAATATACATTTATTTCTGGAGCTACTTCTACTGATAAACCAGATACTGAATTTGGTACTTTATCAGATACAGTAAACTATTCTTGGCCTGGCCCAAGTGGAAGCTTTACTGGGTTATCAGCTCAATCAGGTAATGTAACTATGGCAAGTCTTGGAACAACTATTGTTAATGAGACTACTTCTCCACAAGTTACTAGAACTGATAAAGTTACTTGGACTCCTTCTAGTAACTACAGTTATAAAACTTTGGAATCAAATGAAATACAGAAACAAGCTCAAGTAACACGAGAAGGTAACTATATAGTTGATATCCAGTTACCAGAAAATGTACTATCTTTATCCTACAACCCTTCAGAAATTCCAGCAAAAGGAGGAAGTTCTAGTCCTACTGTTACTCATAGTAAAGAACCATCAATGATTTATACTTCTGGGGTACGAGGAGAGCCGGGAGTTATTCCTGCTAATACTTATGGATCATTCTATACTGGTAGTAACTATGAACTCGGTACTATAAATTCTCAATACTCTACCTGGAAAATAAATGCTATAACTGGAGTATTAACTGTTACTTCTAATAAAACTGCTAGAGTAGATAGGGGTTCTGCAGAATCAAAATACCATAAAAACTTTAGGTGGGTTCCAAGTTCAGTATACAATGGTGGTGGGGCTGATATTACCAGACACGCCACTGCAACAGTCTATCAGCAGGCTAATACCATTGAATCAGAAGAAATCATTATAGATTCTTTTGTATATAATACTGATATACCAGTTCTTGGTGGAAATTCAAGTCCATCACTATCAATACATATTAATCAGTTATATACTTCTGAAGAAGTTAAGAGGGTAAATCCAGATTCTTACACCAGTAAGTATGCTTTTGTGGGGACTGCTCCATCAACTTTTAGTATAAATGCTAATACTGGAGTAGTAAGTGCTACAGAAGCAGAAGTTTCTCAAGAATTAAAAGCTAATGTAAAAGTAGATGTATCAAGTCCAAGTTGGAATGGATCTTCTACTCTAACTAAATCAGCTCAAGCTGAGGTAGCTCAACCTGCTGGTACTGTGATCTATGATACTCCAGTTATAACTATATCATATCCTCAAGTTCCAGCAAAGGGGGGTACTGTATCTCCTACTATACAAGTAACACAAGCTTGGGGTTGGAATGATGACTATGATGAGGGAGTAAATACATTTAATCTAAATACCCTTCCAGCTGGTAGTTATGAATTTACTGGTATTGCTACAGCTAATGGTTCTGTAACAGTTGCATCTAAAGGTACTGTGGTGTCTGGGGTAACTAATGTTGGTACAGCTAGATTTAGTGTAACACTAAATGGGAAATTTTCTACCAATAGTTATGTAGTTACTCAGCAGGCTAACTCAATAGATAGTGTTGCTGTTACGTTTGGATGGCATAATAATACTAACTCAGTAGCTGCAAGTGGTGGTAGTTTAGTGGTAGATGTAGTAGTAAAAAATACATATACTTCTACCAGTACAAATATAGTATATCCTTCTGCTACTGATGCTGGTATTTCTTTAACCGTATCAGGAGTATCTGGAGCTACTGTTTCTAAAGCTACCATAACTGTACCAAACAGAGGTTCAACTGTGGGACCAGCTTTAACTGGTACTGTAACAGGAAATTACAATGGTACAAACTCTGGTAACAGTTTAACCTTTACTCAAGCAGAAAATAGAGTAACTAAATTGGAAGCTGGTGTTAGTGATCCCAATACTTCTACTGTACATTTTTGGTATACTGGTCAACCAATCCCAGCATCAGGTGGAACTGCAACAGTAGTTGGTAATGGTAAGTGGGTTCTTACATTTTCCAGTGGTTCAGTAGTAACGGAAACAACCTGGAGTGGTCAAAGTAAATATGGTGGAACATTATCTGCTGGTAGAACCTTTAGTATGACCAATGGAAATGGGTTTACCATAAATACTACTAATGGTTCTGTAACTGCAGCTAATAGAGGTACAACAGTAGGAGCTGTAAGAACTTCCAATGTGATAACCTCTGAATTAACCTTGACATTTACTCACCCCGCTTCAATGGGTAGTACTAAAGTAAAGGGTTCAATCAGGGGTACTCAAACAGTAAGCCAACAAGCTAATCAAATTAAAGCTTATGGAAATCCAACAGGAGGATCTTTAACTGTAAATGATATCCCAGCAAAAGGAGGAACTATTAGTTCTGGTACCATAGGTGGAACGGTATCTCAAACTAGAACTTATACTTCTGGTTCTAATGATACCTATTCTCAAGCTACTCCAACTAATGGTACATATAGTGCAGGTATATCTGGATCTAACCTTGGTACTACTATAACCAGCAGAACTTCAAAAGGTACTCTAACTTATTCCTATACTTTAAATGGGAAATCAGGTAGTATATCTGCAACAGTCTATCAGCAGGCTAATACCTGGAAGGACAATAGGATGACATTGTCAGCTAGCAGTACTTCTATTGGTGCTGGTGGTGGAACAGTAACTTTACATACTGTAGTATATAGAATGTATACTTCTGGTACTGAGGGTTTAGGTGGAAATGATTTGGTAACAAGTTGGTCTGGATCAGCTACTGGGTTTACTTTAAGTGGTTTTAGTTTGACTGCAGCTAATAGAGGTACAACAGTAGGAGCTGCCAGGTCTATAACTTTAACTGCTACTTATGCTCATTTAACTTCTAATTCAGTAACTGTTACCCAAGCTGCTAATTCTCTCACTTGGAATAATCCAGTAATTACATTTTCTTATCCAGGTGATATCCCAGCATCAGGTGGTACTATAACTCCTACAGTTAGTATAACTCAATCTGGTAGTTATAGTTCTGGTTCCCCAGCTTCAAATACTACTATTGCTTCTAAATCATTCTCTGGAACAGGAGTTAATGCTTCAACTGGGGCTTATACTGCAAGTTCTCTTGGTACTACTGTTAAACCAAGGACTAACCTTGTAACCGCTACTGTAACAGTAACAGCAAATGGTAAAACCGGTACTAAGTCTGCAGATGTCTATCAGGCACAAAATAGGTTACTTAATGGTGATCTAAATGGTTCAAATAGTGATTTTAAAGCTACTTGTACTTTACTAGCTAATCAATTAACTGCTGCTGGTGGAACAGCTACCTTTGGTGGTAGTGCAAGTCATACCCATAGATATTATACTCAATATGATTCCGGTACTTATGGACCGTATACTAAAACAGTAACTGATGGTATAAGCTTATCCATGGTTGGTAACGGAAACAGTAGGTTTAGCTTTGCTAACTCAGTAGCTACTCATAGTAATATGGGAAAAAATGTCACTACTGACACAGTAACTATTAGGTGTACGAACTCTGCTAACACTAGTACTCATCATGATGCTTCAGCAAGTATTTCAAATGCTGTAACAGGTTATAATGCCCCAACTATAGGAGCCTTTACTTATCCAGCAGGCAGTATTTCTTATAGTGGCGGAAGTCAATCTCCCTCTTATTCTATATATCAGAATTTAACCTATACTTCTGGCACTTCAGCATTAACTAGAGTAGATGACAATTGGTATGGTGGTAATAATTATTCCAAAGGTTTTAGTATAACAGGTACTGGTTTTTCAATAAATTACTCCACCGGGGTTGTAACCGCTGCCTCAAATAGTAGTACTTCTACCAGAAGTGCTACTGTAACCATGTCAATAAATGGAAGGACTTCAGTAATACTAGATAAGGCTACTGCTACAGTTACTCAAGCAGCTAAACCTGGTCCTCAGAGGGTGGATATTTCTATAAATGATCCTATGTTGGCCGGGGGTGAAGTAGTTCTTACCTTTAGTCCTGCTTGTTATGATAATATAACTGTATTAGTAATGGGTTACACCCAAGATGGTTCAATATTTTCAGAGTATAGGCAAGTAGGAGGTGGTATTTTACAAGATAGGTTTTATCCCAGTGGGGGGGGTTATGCTAACTCAGCTAGTATTGAGAATATAGATGGGGAATCAATACCACCAGTAACTAAGTCTAATGGTATATATTATTGGTAATTATGAAATTAAAACCCTTAATTTAAAAAAATATTAGAGTCATGACAAAAGAAAATCTTTGGCAGGTAATTATCGGGATGTTAGTTACTGCAATATTTGGTGTACTTCTTCCAATGAAATGGGCTGCTATATTTCCGGCTTTTTTAGTAGCAATTATCTGGGCTGGTATCAAACAGACTTCAGGTAAAAAATATCCTAACAAAGATGGAGAAATGGTTGAACCAAAATTTTGGAAAGACTTTGTTCCAGTAATGGCTGGGGCATTGGTAATATATTTAGTAGTTGTAATACTTTAAACTCTCTAGAATATGCCTATTTTTAGGGATATAAGTAGTTTCACAACCCTTACTAATGACCAGATAAAAGAAAAGGTAGCTTCAGGGTGGAAACCATATACACAGGTATCTACTACTGAAAAGGTTGATTTATATGACTTCTTGAGTTTAGTAGATCTTTCGGCTATCTATAAAGCTATTGAAGAGGTTAAAACTGAGATAGAAGAGGATATCCAACCAAAATTAGATAACCTTCAAACTCAAATCACTTCTAACGATACTGATATCACTAATTTAAATAATAACAAGAAAAATAAACAAACTTTTTCTTCAGGTGATACAGTAACTTCAATATCTGGTGGTCAAACTATAGAGGTAACCGGAACTGCTAAAATAACCTGTAATGTCAATGCAGCTACATTTACTGAGTTGCAAGATACTGCTTATCTAATGGCTCTTGGAAAAACAGAAGTAGAATTTACTTCTAACAATGGAGCTTTATTTATTAACTATGAAAATACTCAACTTCCAACTGGTGGTACCAAATGCTATAAGTTAGTAAGATCTATCCAAGGTAATCAAACTAATATTTATATAGATGTAGATTCCTATATACCAGTTGGTGGAGCTTATGAAATTGTGATTTCAGCTAACAAGGGAACTTCAAGGGATAACCCATTATCTGCTGGACAAGATACTGCTACAATAACTGCAGAATTGGTAACAGGAGATATTCCATCTGGGTTAAAACCAACCCTAAGTATTACTGGAGACGGGTTTAGTCTTGATCCAGAAACTGGAATAGTAACTGTAGCTAGTAGGGGAACTACTGCTGGAGCTATAAGATCAGCTACTGTAACTGCAAGTTATGAAGATTTGGAACCAAAATCTATAACTTTGTATCAGGCAGAAAATAAGGTCACTGGGTATAGTGGTGATATAACTGTTACTACTAATATATCTTATCCAAATATAAGTAGTAGTGGTGGTACTGCTAATCCTTCTGGACCAAGTTGGACTCAGGCAGCTACTTATTCTTCTGGAGCATCTGGTACTGCTAATAATGTTGGGTCGGTATCTTTTGAAAAGGTTAGCGGGGACTCAGCTTTCTCAGTAGATTCTTCAGGTACTGTTTCAGTAGGAGAAAATCCAAGTTATGAAAACACCCGGTCTGCAGTAGTAAAGGCTACCATAATCAATAGTTCAGCATCTGCTACTTCTACTGATACAGTAGTACAGGAAGCTGCTACTAGATCAGATATAGAGATATCAGTTTCTATGTCTCTAAATAGTGGGGGTATTAATTTATCAGCCCCTGCTCAAGATAGGTTATCAGTAAGGATAACAGTATTTGAAGTAGATGGTCAAGGACAATCTACTGGGGTGGGGTATGATAGTATTAATTATACCATTAATCCTGGAGAAAGTAGTAAATCAGTGGTTGATAGACCTGACCCAAGTTGGACAGACTTTAGAGCTAATATTTATGAAGTAAATGGTCAAACTTCACCACCTCTTACTTTAACTGGAGTATATACTTGGGACACTCCTTAATCATAGTATAGAATATGGCTAGAAAAGTCAATGTAACTCTCCCTAACCTATCCGACCTTCAATTTCAAATAAAGTTGGAAGGTGATTGGGTAAGAGTGGGGCAGTTAATTGATAATCTAGCCCCGGATATTCAAAAAGCATATGATACTGCTACAAGTAAGTTTGCAAGAGCTTTATTAAGAATTGTAAAGACTTCTATTGCAACTGGTTCTCCTCCTAAAGGTTCAGGTGTATATTGGGAACCTCTCTCTGATGCTACACTGAGAAAATATGGTGATCACCCTACTTATTATTTAACCGGGTTATATCATAGATCAGTGGGATTATTTAAGTATAAGTCAAGAACATTAATAGGATTACCAATAGGTAAAAAAAGGTCCTCACAAGGGGGTTTAACACTAAACCAACTTGCTTTAATCCTGGAGTATGGTACTGGGGGTAAAGGGGGAGGAAAAAGTAGAGGGACAATACCACCTCGTCCTTTGTGGGGACCTTCTTTAAAATCTATTGGTGGTAAAGAAAAACTAAGAGCTTCAATATTAACTGAACTCCGTAGAAGATTTGGTAAATACGGAATAAAACCTAATCAAGTAAAATGGTAAGTTCACAAGAGGTAATTGAAAGATCAATATATTCATCTATTCTGGGGGTTACTATTGGACTTGGTTATACAGTTAACCCAGATGATTATTTACCTATAAATCAAGAAAACTCTGCAAGGTTTAAAGCTGATATAGCTAAACTAAAAAAATATGTGGGTATATTTGGTGCAGGTAACAACCAATCTAAGGGTAAGAAAATAACTCCAAGGATAGATATAAATCCAAGAGGATTTTATCCAGGAGCTATAGGTTTACCAAGAGAGCTTATAGAAAAAGAATCTGGTATAGGTTATACTGCAACTGAGATGCCCTATGAAACCATAGATCAATATATAGATATACACTTAGTATCAAATTCTCAAGAAGATATAAGATTACTTCATAGTATATTATTTTATTCGGTTCCCCAAAGGGGCTATATTAAGCCCTATACAGAAGAAAGATTTTTATTCTCTGGTAATATCTTTATTGAATTGGTAAACTTCTTTGATACCCCTAATTTGGATATGGGTATTATAGAAAAGATTTACCAATTCCAAGTATTTGATACCATAACCTATGAAAAACCAGTAGAGGGAGACCTTACACCAATCACAGATATTACTCTTCTATTGGAAGGTGAAGGTTATGAAGATAGTGTACAAATAAGTAAAAATAATCCTTAACATTTAAAACAAATAGAGTTATGCCTAACACTCCAAGAGTACAGTTCAATTTTGAGAACAACAATGTACAAAACAGTACTCCACTTCTGGGAGTATCACATGTAGTTGCTCGTACTACTAAGGGCCCATTTAATTCCCCAGACAAGGTATTCAATACCTATTCTGCTTTTCAAGAAGTGTATGGAGAAGAAATAGTTCCCGACGGTACGGTATCTAATATTCAGAAAGCTTTCGAACTTGGTTCAAAGTTACGTATTTCACGAGTAGCTGGAGTTGGTGCTACTTTAGGTAGTGCTAATATCTATACTCCGGGTGGAGAACCAGTTAAAGGTGGAGAAGCTATTATTACCTTTACTTTAGTAGATCCAACTGATAAAGCTAATACTATAGCTATGAAGGTTGGTATTAAAACTAAAGAAGCTGGTAGTCCAATCCTAGATGCAACAGGATATAATCTCAATCGAGATTTCTATCTCCGAGTATCTAAAGGTAATGGTCCAACTAATCGAATCACCTTAACCCAGTTTAAAACCTTTACTGGTACCAATAATGATCAGGTAGCTGCAGAGAATATCTTAGCTTCTAACTTATTGTTCTCTGGTGCTAACTATACTGCAGAGGGTCCAAATCCAACTGCCTTTGTAGAACCACAGGTATTACAGGACTTTGTAAACAATGTACCCAATATTCAGTTAATTTTTGTAGAAGCAGATGCTACTGATGAAACCATAGCTTCTCGTATTAAAACTATAGAAGATGTAATTGCTACTTTCCGTAACTATTCTAACTGGTATGGTACTGTAAAAGTAGGAGAAGCAGAAGTAGCAGCTAACCCACTTTACATGGTTATCAATGAGGGCACCAGTGGAAGTGATCCAGATGTTCAGAGTTGGATTAATGGGTTTGAGGCTATCAATGCTTATAATGATGGCTATCAGTTAATACTCTCTCATATTCATCAGCATCTTCCTAATTATTATATGGAAGCTCTAGCTACTGTAGCTGATGTAGTTAAGAGTCAGTATGAAATTGTTCTTTATGTAGAAGTTCCTAAAGAAGATTCCACTGGAAATATACAAACCCCAGATAATATCATTGCAGCTTTAAAAACTTTAGAAGCTACAGTTGGTTATGCTAAAAACATAGCTTACTTTGGTGGTGGTATCAAATATTACAATGAAAATGGTGCTCTCCAGAATTGTGATGTATTGGGTACTGTATTAGGATTGGGAGATGCTTCTGCTTCTAACTATGGTCCATATATGTCATTTGCAGGTATGAACCGTGGTGTAGTAAATGATGCTCTTGGTCCAGTAACTGAAAATTTAGGAGCACCTGCTAAGATAGATAAGCTTCAGGAATTAGCTGAATGGTTCTGCAATATCTTTGTAGTAAAAGATACTCCCAATCAGGGTAAACGTACTATGCTCTGGCATAACTTTACTTCAAGTCCAAAATCTGATTCAGAAAAATTCCTTTCCATTGTACGGTTAAATCTTTATCTTAAAAAGAGTTTACGCCCCATTCTAGAAAGTTATTTGGAAGAACCTAATAACTGGACCACTTGGAAAAAGATTTACTACCAAGGCAAGGGAATCCTGGATGATTTAATAGATGTAGCTATTACGGAATATAAATGGATGGGTGACCAATTTGCTAATTCTTATGAAGATCTCCAGGTTAATAATGAAGCTGATGTTCGTCAGGGTAAATATCGTTTGGTAATCAAATACGAAGACATTGTTCCTTTACAGGAAGTTACAGTGGATATTGTAATTGATGCTGCTTCTCGGTCTATTGATCTGGAAACCCAGATTCAGAATCTCTAATAACCATTAAAAACAAAGAATATGCCAGCAAAAGTAAAAAATCCCCGGAAGAAATTCCTATTCAGTGTTATATTCATAACTCATCCAATTAATCCATATTTGGTTCAGAATGTGACTCTTCCAGAAATTAGTATAGAAGAAGTTGCCCATGGTGATATTAACCGGGATGTAAAAACCGGTGGACGTATTTCAGTAGGTACTTTAACTTTACAAAAACTGGAAACTACTTCTGGATCTGATACTTGGATGTGGGACTGGTTAATGTCAGTCCAGGATCTTCTCCTGGGTGGTGGTTTAGTTCCAAGCCAGTATTGGGAAACCTGTACTATCAATGAATTAGCTGAAGATGGTGTATCAGTACTCAATAGTTGGGTATGTACAGAAGTTTGGCCAATACGTGTAAATGGTCAGGAATTAGATCGTATGAGTTCCGACAACACTCTGGAAGAAATAGAGTTCTCGGTAGGTACTATAGAAAAGTTATAAACTATTGTAAAGGGAGAGCTCAGAAATGGACTCTCCCTTTGTTCTTTTAAACCAACTCAACAAAAAGGTTAAAACATGGAAAATGATTTTTTAAATGCACGTAAATTAGAATTTACAGTGCCATCTGGTTACAAATATGTAATCAGAGAACAGAATGGGGCAGATGATGATATATTATCTAACCCAGTAGAAGCTAGAACATTACGTAATATTTCTAGATTCATTGCTGCCATTGTAGTTTCTACTGACTACACCCAGAATGGGAAATTAACAGTAGATGATGCTCATCAACTCCCAGTATTGGATAAATACTGTATAATGTTTAATTCCCGTATGTTCTCTATGGGAGAAACAGTGGAATTTGAACATGACTGGGGTGATGGTGGTGGAGCTATTTTATATGCTCAGGACCTCAAAGAATTTCTTTTTGATTATGGGGTTCCCCCTACAGAAGAAGAATTACTAGAAAAGCCTCTAGCTATCCCTTATTATCCAAATGGTAAGAAAGTAAAGGATATAGAATTCACTACCAGTTATTCAAATAAATTTAAATTTGATGTTCTTACTGGAGAGGGTGAATCTTACATTGCTAACTTACCCGATGATAAGAGAACCAAGAATCAAGAATTGGTAGCTCGCAATCTCCATTTAGAAGTTGATGGGAAATGGGAAAAGGTAACTAACTTCAGAATGTTCTCAGTAAAGGAAATGGCTGAGATACGAAAAGAAGTATATTCTTGTGATCCGGACTTCTCAGGTAATACAGAAGTTGAAAATCCAAGAACTGGAGAAAAGGGTTCAGTAAACCTCTTAGCTATAAAGGGTTTTTTCTATCCGGGGGAGATGTAGATGAAGATTTTATCTATCTTCACCATGCAAAGATTCGGATAGATTATATAACTTTAGCTCAACTCCCAATCAGACACCGTCTCAAATTACTTGAGGCGGCTTCTGAGTATTATAAATCTTTGGAAGCTATAAATAAGAAACGATAATATGCCTGCATATACAAGTGGTAGCCTCACAGGTAGTAACCTTGAAATAGGTATAGCTCTAGTACTACAGGATAGATTTTCTAACCAAGCTAGAGAAGCTTCATCTCAGATCAAAAGACTGCATAATGAAGCAAAAATGGCAGTCACTGCCAACTTACAATCAGCTAAAAGTATGGCTGATACAGTTATGGGGTGGTCTGGAAGAGCTTTGGGTGGTATCTCTTCTATGCTTCAAGAAGGAGCAGGATTTGTAGATACTATGACCACTGTAAAAGCAATCACTGCTGCTACAGATACTCAAATGAAAGGTTTATCTGAGACAGCCCAGTCATTAGGTATTGCTACTATGTTTGATTCTAAGGAAATAGCATCTGGTATGCAATACTTAGCTATGGCTGGTAATACTGCTGAAGAAATTCAACAGATGATTGAGGGTGCTGCTTATGTTGCAGGTGCTACTAATATGGCATTGGGTGGTAAAGGAGGTACTGCTGACTTAATCACCAATGTTATGTCAACCTTCCAGATAGAAGCTGCTGGAGCTGCCACAGTTGGTGACCAATTAGCAAAAGCAGCTCTATCTTCAAATATGTCCATGATTGACCTGGCAGAAGCAATTAAGTATGCTGGAGCAGACATGGTCAACTTAAAGAGGAGTTTACCAGAAGTGGCTGCATTAGCTGGAGTTCTGGGTAATGCTGGTATCCAGGGATCAATGGCAGGTACTGCTATGTCTAACATGGCTAGATACTTGAATAAATCCCTGGTCCAGCCCTCTTATAAAGGAGGTAAAGCATTAGCTACTCTTGGACTTTCTATCAAAGATTTCACTGATTCAAATGGAGACTTGATAGATCTTTCATCAGCTATAGGAAAAATAGTTGGAGGTATGAAAGGTTTATCTTCTATGGAAGTAGCTCAAGTATTTAATGATATATTTGGAGTTCGTGGTAACCGAGCTGCTGCTGCTCTTGCAAGAAGTTTACCAGAGTATGAAAGTCTTTTGAACAAGATCCTGTATGAGTCAGATGGTTATGCTAAGTCTATAGTTGAACAGAGAATGGAAACTATAGCCGGTGGTATAGACCAGATGACGTCAGCACTTGAAAACTTAAGAACTACCTTTACTACAGCTATAGCTCCAGTAGTTACACCTATATTTAAAGGCATAGCTAGAATCTTTGAAGGTATACGTAATATATTTGCTTTACCAGGTATAGGTAAAGCTATTGCTTCATTTGTTACATTTGGTACAACCATAATATTTATTACTGCTGCTGTAACTAAGTTAAAAGCTGCTTGGAAACTTTTAACCATGGATTCTCAAGTATCATTCCTAAACATGATACGAGTTATCAAGGGAGGATGGGGAGAAGCTACTTGGAGTTTACAAAGGTATATGGCTCTTGAACAAGCAGCTAATGCCACAAGAAAAGGTGGTCTAGCAGGTATCAATCCTAAGATGTCCAAAGCTGAATGGGCCATGATGAATGGTATGCCAGTTGGAGGTATATATCTTGGAGGAGATGGAAGATATCGTTGGGCCAAGGGTAATCAAGCAGGTAAAAGAGCTGGGACTTTTGCAGCAGCTGGAGATGTTGCATCTGCTGTTGGTAGTAAAGGAAAAGGAGCAGCTATGGCAGCTGGTGGTGGATTCTTTGCTGGTTTATTTGGTAAGGGTGCTGCTAAGACTGCTGCATCAGGGGCAGCTAGAGTTGGGTTTGGGGCTTTTGCTGGTAGAGGAATACTTGCAGTCGGGGGTAGATTAGTAGGATTACTTGGTGGACCAATAGGAGTTGGTATATCCATATTAACTTTATTATTACCATCTTTAATCAGTGCTATTGGAGGAAATAAGGATGCTACAGATGCTAACACTGAAGCTGCAAATAAAGTAGCCAATCAATATGGGAATTTAGTAGAAAGAAACAAAGCTAACAAATTCCCAGGAGAGGATCAGATCCTTACTCAGATGTACAATGCTATGCAGTATTGGGCAGAACAAATAAGACATATAAAACCCACTGCTGTAATCAATCTCAATGTCGATGGTAAACCAACTATAAAGGAAACCTTCGAAGATATGCAGGGAGAAACCAACCTAACTTTGGGAATGAAATAATATGGCAAGTATAATAGGAAAAGCGGTTGGAGCTGTTGCTAGTGTAGTAACAGAACTAGAACAAGGGAGAATATTTACTTCTCCCTTAAATAAGCTCTGGAGGGCTAAAATTTTATTAAATAGAGCTACTTCTCCAATGCCTAAGGATGAAGCTAAATCTTCATATAAAGTAAATGATGCTCTCAATCAACACTATGCTAGAGCAAGTTCTTATTCAGTAGCTCAAAAGGGATCACCATGGGTTACAGCTAGAAAACAGGTATTATCAGGATTAGGTGAAAAAGATAGGTATATACAGGGAACTGATTATACCCAATTCAATAGGAATATCCTTCAAGATAAAACTAACAAGGTAAACCAAATCAATAATCAAATCCAGATAATCAATAAACATACTTCTCCACCTACAATTATAACTATTCAGAATAGACCAAATGAATTAAATGTTAATCCCCAGTCTGCTTGGGTAGCTGTAAAATCAATGGGTAGGAATAACCCATTTATGATGTATACTGGTGGAGAAGATACAATTAGTTTTGATGTATCATGGTATGTAAGTGATCCCAATAATCGTAAGGAAGTAATCACTAAATGTAATCTTTTAAAGTCCTGGACTAAGGCAGATGGTTATGTCGCTGCTCCTCCTACTTTGAATATTCTCTGGGGTACTTCCGGATTATTTGACAATGATACTTTTATTTTGGAGTCAGCTCCTTTTGTTCTAACCCATTTTCAAAATGCTTCTAGAATGTTGGGTAGGTATAACCATACAGAAAATGGTGAAAGAGTATCAAGTGGAGAAGGGGAAGATAGTACATTAACTGATCTTCACCTATATCCTAACTATGCTACACAGACTCTTACTTTTAAAAGGGTATCTGCTACAAATCAAAGGAGAGTAGAAATAGTTTCCTCCGAGGATTTGGCTATTACTAGAGGAATAGAAGCTCCTGCTCCCTTAGAAACCTTTAATGCTTAAAATTGAATCACTATGAACCCCTATTCTGGAGGATATATTATAGATTTTGGTGATGGGGATATGATCCTGGAAAAACCAAGAACAGTAAATACTACCCCATTAAATAAAACCCATACTGTTTTGGAAGGAGAAACACTACAAAACATAGCTTTCAGATATTATGGGGATTCGGGGTATTGGACAATAATAGCTGAAGCTAACAATCTGTTCTTTCCTTTAAGAGAGTTAGAAGATGGTATGGAAATTATAATACCTTAATATCATGGCTAATTCAGTATCTACATTAAAACCAGATAGTGATGCTACCCTGTATGAAGGAATGGGTGTTCCATATCTGGCTATCTTTGATGGTGGACAAGAAGCTATAATAGATCCAGTATCTAAATTACCAATAGGAGTATATGTAGTATCATTTGAATATACTTATGAAGAAGGTAAAGAAGACAAAGGAAGGTTTATTATAGTTACCAATAATACTAATCTCATTTCTCTCAAAGAGTTTAACTATATGATGCCACTCCACTTACAGTGGGGATGGATTTATCCAGATGCTACTTCAAAATCTGGACCACTGAAAAAAGTACTTATAACTGGGCATGATGTACATTTTACCCCAGAGGGAACTAGAATTACTATAGAATTTTCTGATTGCAGCATCTTGTTAAAGAATATGCAACCAAATTTTGCTGGTCAAGCTAAGGGATTTGATAAGTATGTAACTTCAGTCCTCAATGGTATACCAGTGGGGATAACCTTCATAGATTATGATATCACAAGAGAAGTTAGAGAACAAGTAGTTGCAAAAAGAGTAATACCAAGTGGACAGGTAGTTGGGAATAGCACTCCAGGACCATATTATCAATCCTATTATAATGATTTTGGTAAGGGTCCAGGACAAGCTGTATACCCCTATACTCAGGATGGATTTATTCCACAGGTATATTATACTTCTCAAGTACCTTATATGTCTGACCCAGATCAAGTAGGGGTTAAGATATTAGAAGCTACTCCAGAAAACCAACAGTTAACTAAGGATTTACCTAATGATTACAAGCTTATTGATATAATACAACACAAAGCTACAAACGTATTATTATTAGGCACACCCAGAAATAGGTTTCAGCAAGTACAACAGTTAGCTAATAGGTTAAAGAAAGGTCCTTATTATATAAATGGTTCTGGTGGTAAATTAACTGTTGAGAATCAGAGATTAAATAGACCAGTATCTAAGACTTATACTTATGCTGGGGGAAATGGTGAATTATTAGAATTTACTGTAAAATCTAAGTTCACCAAAACTTCAGTAGAAATAGGTAAGACTTCAGATATTGATCCAAATGATAAAAAAGCTAAAACCACTACTACTCAAATAGGTATAGATCAAAATTCTGAATCTGCTGATTTATACATGCATTGGTGGAGTTCATGGGGTAATCCAGCTAATCCAACAACTGGTTTTGATAATAGATATCCATATAGTTTACAACCACAGGATAGGTATTCAAATTATCCAGTGATCAAGGATGATGGAAAATTCACTCCTAATTTAGTAGAGCAAAAGAAAATAAACAATCTAGAAAAAACTACTTCCCAAGTACCAATAGAAGCTGATGATTTACCTATTTACAATAGCAGGGAAGATGCTTTAGTAGCAACAGCTGCTAATGTTAAACTTAGTAAGGAAGAATATAAAGCTTTTATTGATAACCTCAAACAGGAATTTGAAAAGAAGACTAAAAATCCTAAGAGTGGAGAGGAAACTGCAGAAGCAGTATCTTTCATGAATACTCTTTCTAACTATACAGTTACTAGAAAAGTAACTATAAAAAAGAAAGTAAATCCCATAGATTATGATCCATTAAAAGCTACTAATAATGTTGGTTCTACCTATAATCAAAACACTGCTTATGGTGTATATGGTCAGGACTTACCAAGAATACAGTGGCAACGTGGATATGATTATTTAAAGAATCAAAAGGGTATAACTATCTTAGAAACCAATATAGAGGTTAACAAACATATCCCAGAAAAAAATACAGTAACTCTTTTAGAAGAAATTGAATTGGAAATACCAATTAATGGTGCTAGAACTTTAGCTTCTGATTACACTGAGTATGCTGATTTATTTATGGGGAATGATATAGAAGAAGTGGTAAGAAATCAACTCACTGCTACTGCTGTATTTGTAGGTGACCCATTCTTGGAAAAATCTCAAAACCTGGAAATACAAAATATCTCGGACAAGTATTCAGGAGTATGGTATATTAAATCAGTTACTCATCAATTTGATACTGGCTCTGGTTATTTATGTAATGTTAAGTTTATTAAAAAAGATACTGTAGTTTCAAAAAACGTTATTAAAGCAAGTATGGCAATGATGAATGCCATGGCTAATATAAATAAAGTCGCTAAAGAAGTTTATGATAGCACTGGGCAAGATAGGACTTCTATTTTACAAGAAGCTCTAGAAGAGTATGCAAACCAGCACCCAGGATATTCCATATTAGCTAAATATAATGATCAAACTAATACCGTGGATATTTATAAAGCTGAACAAGATTTTAACATAATGACCAAGAATCCAAGTACCAAAACTGATACTAAAACTCTTCAAGAAAAAGGTACTCTTGTTGGTTCTATTGATTTAAATCAAAATAAACAATGACCATAGGTGAAATGATTCAAAGATATGGAGTAGAGTTTACAGGTAGATTCTATTCTGTATATAAAGGGGTGGTTACAAATAACCAAGACCCAGACTTCACTGGTCAACTAACCATAACATTACCCTCAGTTTTGGAGGGGGTAGAAGTAGTAGCTAGACCCCGGGGAAATCTTGGTGGAATGAAATATGGAGCTAAAGCTTTTACTCCCAGAGTGGGGGAAATAGTTTGGGTGGAATTTGAAATGGGAGATCCCATGAGACCAGTATGGTCACCATTTGGTTGGGCTATTGGAGAAGTTCCTGAAGAGTTTAAGGATAATGATACTATAGGTATCATCACTCCAAATGGTAACAAAGTTTACTTAAAAGAAGATGGTGATTTATTGAAAGTCCATATAAAACAAAAAGTAGAGATAGAGATCGAAGATGGTACTCAGATTTATATGGATAAAGATAAAGTGGAAGTAAATGGGGGTACTAACAAACAGGTAATGAATATAGAATATTTCAAAACCTTTGTAGAAGCTGTTCAAAAAGATTTACTTGTAGTAATGTCAGGACAGAATGTATCTCAATGGATGGCCACTGATTTACCTAAATTACCAGATGATAAATTCACTCATTAATGGCAGACATAGGTATAACCTCAGATCAGATAATAGAAGCTAAGTGCTCACCTTATCTAGAAACTATAGAATCAGAAGAAGAGAAACAAGCATTTCTCCAGAGGATGAAAGATGCAGCTAAAACTTTTATCCAAAATTTTATCAATAAGATTAATGCTATACTTGATTCTATAACAGAGACTTGTAATAAAATTATATCTTCTGCTTCTACCTGGGCAGCTCAAATAGTTGCTATAGCTACTCCAGACCCTACTGCACCAAAAGCTGGTGCTGCTTCTCTGGTTAGTTTAAAAAACAGTGTAGAAATGGCAAAATCTAACCTATCTATAGCTAATGCTCAAATGGCAGAAGTAAACGAATTTGTATCATTAGCTGGAGTGGGAGTTCCACCTATAGTAGAAACTACTACTTCATTACTAAGTTCTGCTGATTCTGCTCTACAAGCAATCCCTATTTAAAACTATATAAGCTATGAATCTAAAACAACTCAACACTATTGGTTCAGGTGCTTACTTCCCAATACAGCTAGAAGAAGTGAAAGATGAAAATGGTAATGTAGAAATGGCTCTACAACCAGATGGAACTCAAGTACCAAAAGTACGATGGGGGATGTTATATGGGGATGTAAGATTGATAAAACAAAATTTGATAGCTATTCTCACTTTTCAAATAGGCCAAAGATTCCGTCAAGAATATTTTGGTTGTAGAATATGGGAATGTATAGAAGAACCCAATACTCAAGCTCTAGAATACCTCTTAAGAGATTTTATTAGAGATGGTATAGAGAATTGGGAACCCAGGATACAGAAGATATCAGTAGAATCTGAAAGATCATATGATAAAATCCATATAACTATCAAATTTCAAATCAACAACTCTAAAAGGGTTGAAGATCTTAACTTTGAATATAATCCAGTAAACAATATAATCAATGCCTACTAGCAATAATTGGTTGAATCCTTTCCAAAGGTCTTTCAATGATATTAAGTCTACTCTGATATCTAAGCTAAGAGCTAGAGTACCAGAAATGTCAGATTATAGTGAAGGAAATATATTTATTCTCATCATATCAATATTCTCGGCCATAGCAGAAGTTATACATTTCTATATAGATAACATGGCAAGAGAAGCTTTCTTACCTACTGCTAGAAGGTATTCCTCTTTATATAAACATGCTAAGTTAGTGGATTACCATATAAAAGCTGGTATCCCTGCTTCAGTAAACTTAACTATATATAGAGGAAATGGTTCACCAATTACTGAGAATATAACTATCCCAGTAAATACTGAATTTCAATCTAAAGATGGTAAGACTTGGTTATCTTCCAAAACTATAGTATGGGATGCTACTCAAAACCCCTACTCAGTTAAGGTACCGGTAGTACAAAAATTTAAGGTAGGTGATCCAGATAGGATTCAATTGGGACAGATTACTTCTACTGATGTAATCATATATCTTGGTGACTTACCAACCGATCAGAAATATGTAGAAGGTTCTATGGTATTATATATTGATAATGAACCTTGGATTCTGGTTGATACCTTTGCTTATGCTAATTCTACTGATAAAGTATATAAAGTAGAAATAGATGAAGCTGGAAAACCATACATTATGTTTGGTGATGGTCAATTTGGTATGAAACCAAACTTGAATGGAAAAGTAGAAGCAGAATACTATCTTACCTATGGTGCTCTTGGGAATATTGCAGAGAATCAATTTGGTACTCCAATACCAACTATCCTTACTGATAAATACAATGATATAAGTATATCTAATGTATACTCTGCTTCGGGTGGTTCTGATTATGAGACTTTTGATATGCTTAAACAACATATCCCCCTCTCCATCAAAACTCTTGGAGTAGCTATAACCAGAGAAGATTATGAAGCAATAGCTAAGTTGGTTCCAGGGGTAGATAAATCATACGTTGATTATCAATGTGGTAAATTTGTAACGGTATATATTACTCCAGATGGTGGAGGAGAAGCTTCACAAGCATTAATAGATAGTGTTACTGATAAACTTACTAAAGCTAAGGTAATAACTACACATATTAATGTAAAGTCTACTCATACTTCTTTAATCTTCTTAGATGCAACCATAACTGGTAGAAAATCGTTTAGTAAGAATGATATCAGTGATCAGGTAATCAAAGCTTTAGTAGAAGCTTATAGTTACAACACTTCAGATATAAACAAAGTAGTAAGGTTATCAGACCTATATGCCTTGATAGATAATCAGAGTATGGTGGATTATTTAAATATCAATTCATTATACTTATTATCTTACCCAGTTCCTCAAGGAGGTGGGGGAATAGATCCCTCTTTAGTACCAGACTTGAATATAACTCATTTCAAACAAATCAATTTTAGTACTGGGGATGCTGAAGCTCAAACTGATGAACGTCAGGTAATGATAACCATTACTGAAAGTGGTTATAAAATAAATGGGTTAGTAAATGATACTGATATTAATACTACTGGTACATTTGGAAATATTACTCAAGTAAATGGTAATAACCTTTCTTTTGAAATTACTATAGGCAACCTGGGGGAAGGTCAAGTATACAACCCGGGGGATGAATATGTAATATCTCTCCAACCAATGAACAGGGATTTGATACCAGTCAATTTCAATATCCCAATATTTAGAAGTAACACTATAACCCTTGAAATCAATGAAGTCGTTTAAGAATTTTAAGGACTATGTGTTCACTCACCTATTTCCTATATATTATAAGGAAAATGATACCTACAAAGATGAAGAAGGTAAAGGTATTCTAGAAAGATTCATAGATTCATGTACTGGTTATATAGATGACAATATAATGCCAGATATAGATAACTTCATGGATCTATTGGATGTAGAGAAAACTCCAGAGTTATTTCTTAACTACTTTTGGGAATATTTCGATTATATTCCCTATGCTTATGGGGTTTTAACCAGGGGAGAACCCTATACAAAAGAGAATGTATATAAATGGTTAAACAGTCCAGAGGGATTCCCAAAAGCAGATACTAGAAAGATATTAAAATATGCCATATCATTATTTAAGATAAGGGGTACAGAAGACTTCTTTACAGTACTGGGAAGATTCTATGGAGTCAGGTTTAAATTTGATTTGGTATTACCCATAGATGAACCAAGTACCCAAGCTATATCAGAACCAGAAGAAGAATTTTCTGGAGATTCAAATTTGGTCATAGCTTTATGGGAAGGTGTATGTTCGGTATACCTAGAAAGTGGTTCAGTAGATCAGGGAAACAAAGCTGGCTGGCCTTGGGGAAGTTGTTGGAGTTGTGATACTTTAGCTCTGACCATATATATTCCTTATGGAATGTATAAACTTCTTGAAGAGGAAGGAAGGTTAGAAGAAGTAAAAGATGCTTTTGCAGAGCTTATAAATAAATATCTACCATTGAATGTAAGATTATATGGTAAGAATGATGAACATATAATTCTTGTACCTGATATCCCAACTCTATTGGTAGATGCTCCAGTAATGGTACCAATTAGTACTTCTGAAGCAGATCTGAATATTCCAGCTTATTCTTCTACTATAGTTCCACCAGCTGAGTTCCCCACTACTAAAGTAGTAACTGCAACAAAGAAAAAACGTAAATCTAAAAAATAATATATATATATTATCATGCTGTATCCATTACAAACTCAAGGACCAAATATAGATAATGCAGTTACTCAAGTTACACAAGCTTCAGTGGAATTAGCTGAAGCAGCTGCAAATTATGGTGCTCTAAAGATTATCTTTGGTATCTTTATGGTATTCATTATAATTGTTATAGTATTGTTTGTATATCAAATATTTTCTTTAACAAAGAAAATGGATATTATACATAATGCTGCAGTAAGAACACAAGAATACTTTGATGGTGCTTCAGATAGAACTATAGGTAGAAGTCAAGCTCAGATCCTTATACGAAGAGGTATGAATAGTTTATCAAATACCATTAAGTATAGGATATTGAGAATACGTTTAGAGAACCATATAGATGAGGTGGAACTCACTAAGAATAAAATCAATAGAGTAGTTAAGAATGATTTTATAGAGTTCACTTCTTATCTATCAAACTTCCTATATGATGAAAAACAATTATCAGTAGTAGTTGATGAACAAGATGTAGATGTGATAGTTGATTTTATCACTGAACAAGTTTATATACCAAAAGATGAATTCACTGTATCAGGTTTAGATCAATCTACTGATATATTGGTAAATGGTATAAAACTTAGTTACTTAAAAAATCTGTAATATGAGAAAATTAGTTATAATATTAGACCCAGCTCATGGGGAAGAAGTTCCAGGAAAAGGTTCACCAGATGGAACTCATAAAGAATATAAGTGGAGTAGAGAAATATGTGAAAAATTAAAGACTCACCTCACTTGCTTGGGATTCAGAGTAGAAATTACAAATCCAACTGATAAGGAAATAGGCTTATCTAGAAGAAAAGAATTTGCAAGTAAGGTGAATACTAATCCTGGGGAATTTAAATTTCTAGTAAGCCTCCATAATAATGCTGCAGGCATGGGAAATGATTGGGCAAATGCAAGGGGATTTGAAATTTATACTTCACCGGGAAATACCACTTCTGATAAATTTGCAAAAGTAATATTAGATAACCTGGCCAAAGATTTTCCAAGCTATAAGAATCGTGGAACTAAGGAAGCTAATTTCACTGTATTGATGGGAAGTGGTTATTCAGCAGTACTTATAGAGTGGTTATTCCAGGATAATAAAGAAGATGTTAAATTACTCCAAGATGAAACTACCAACAATAAATTTATGGATTCATTAGTGAGTTCCTTTCTTTACATAAATGATCATTTGATCTAGCTTAACCATAGTTGAGTTGGTTAGTCGGGGGCAAGTTGGGATTTTAGGATTCTGGCTTGCCCCTTTTTAGCGTTTAAATTCTTGCTTTGCAGTATTTAGAACTTGTTTGATATGTTTTCTCATGTTGGTAAGTATGGTATGAGACTTACCATTTCTTGGTAATTCAAAGAAATCAATTAGATGGAGAATAGATAATTTTCCATGAGATTTAATAATTCTCTCAGTAAAGAAGGGAGGTGGGTCAAGTTCTACCCTAAAAACCAAATATTCATCGGGACTAAGATGGTCCATCATATATTGATTAAACCTATCCGATAAATCCTGTTTATATTCTGTTTCTTCACTATCATCTAAGCATTCTTTATTGTTATCAAATAATGTATCTAAAGAAGTCAACTCTTGGTTGAATTCAGCTTGTTTAGTATAAGCATTCCTGAGAAGTTTATTTTTAAAAATTTGGAGAGAAGTTAACAGAGTAGCTTTCAATCTCTCCTCATCATATCTATCCTGATATTTATTATATACATATAAAAACTTATCCCAGAAATAACTTTGGATAATATCCTGACTAACATTAAATCTTCTTGAATCTATGCTTCTAGAAAGATTCCTAACAAGGGGTTTACATAATCGATACAACTTTTCAAATTGTTCCCTATTATAATTAGTAAACTCTTTAATCCTGTGAATCTCAGAACCATTAGTGTTTTTAGTTGACATGAGTATTTTGTTTTTGGGTTTATGCAAATATAAAAATTATTTTAACTCGGTAGAAGAAGTGAAAGATTCTTTTTCACAGTAAGGTTTAGATTGATATTAATATAAAGTGCTAACAAGTACTCTTATATGATTGTAACTGTTACAAACTCAATTATATATGGTAGCTATAAAAAAATCAAAACCAATTAAATCAGTTGATAAATTTACGTTTTCTATAGATTTTCAGTTAGAGGTACTCAGGTTTTTAATACAAAGTAAGGAATCTTTATTAATAATAAATAAAATTAAACCTGGGTACTTTGCTCTGATTGAACATGCTCTCATAATGGAGGGACTCAGGAAATTTGTAAAGAAATATCATAAGATACCAAGTCAAGCTTTACTTATAGAATCTTGTACTCAGTTATTAGAAAGTAAGGAATATATTGACTTGGTTACCAGGGACGACGTCCCTGGTATCATTAAGATGATAAAGAACTTATTCTCATCACCATTAAAAGATCATGATGTAATACAAGAAAATATACTTAAGTTTGCTGCTTATATAGAAATGAAATCCCTGAATGAATCAATGGATTTTTCTAACTTCAATCTATATGAAGATTACCAAAATAAAGTAGCAAATATTATACGTAATTCATTGCCCCAAAAAGATGAAGAACCATTACTAATGGTCGGTGGTACAGTACGTAGGCAATTAATGCGTAAGATGAGTCCAAATATTATTCCCACCCCATATTGGCAATTAAATAATCTATCAAATGCTAATGGATATCCTCAAAACAGTATTTTTGTGATATTAGATAGACCTAAAGCAAAGAAGACATTTGCTCTTATTAATATTGCTCGGGGATATCTTGCCATGAAGAAGAATGTATTATACATAGATACAGAAAATGGCAAGAATAATATCATGGAACGTATGGTCCAATCAACCCTCAATAAAAATAGAAAAGAAATACTTTCTGGTGAATATGATAAGCTAGAACAAAGACACATGAGAAAGTATAGAAAAATAGGAGTTGAATTTATAGTTGAGAGGGTACCAGCTAAAGTTGCAGATGCTAATACAATAAAAGGAATTATATCTAAGCTTGAAGCTAAGATGGGTATAAAAATTAATGTATTGGTTATTGACTATGCTGCAAAGTTAGCTTCAATTGGTCGTCATAAGGAAGACACAGAACGTATAGATAATGTTTATATCGATATAGATAATCTTGGTGCAGAACTTGGATTAGATGCAATATGGACTGCTCAACATATAACCCGAGAAGGTGCAAAACATAAAGCTACAATCTATGAAGATAATGATATAGCATCTTCTATTTCAATTGTACGTAATGCTCAATGTATACTGGGTCTCAATTCTACTGAAGATGAAGAAGAACATAATATCCAACGTTTAGAAGTGGTGGTACAACGAGATGGAAAACCACATGGAAGATGTTTATTTAATGTTGATGGGGATAGACAACGTTGGAAAGAGTTTTCAAAGGAAGCTAGAAATACTTATGATGAAACTCAAGGGAAACAAGTTGATCAATTAATTAAAAAGAAAGAGAAGAGTAGAAACCCAGTAGCTGATCCATCAAAAGTTAATAATAAGTCAGGTGATATTTAATGGCCAGATTAACTAAAGAGTTTAAAGGTAAACTCCATAAATATTTTCAATTAAAAGTAGGGGCAAAGGATTATCGCCATGGTTGGATGAAATCAAGATGTCCCTACTGTGGTAGAGAGGGTAAGTTTGGTATAAACCTTTCTTTAAATAGGTGTAATTGTTTTAGATGTGGAGAACACCCATCACCTATAAATTTGGTTATGTATTTGGAACATGTAGATACTTTCCAAGAAGTAACCCAGATATTATCTAGTTCTCAGTATGAAGGTTATATATTCAAAGAAGAGAAACTAGAACTCAAAGAACAAAAACCCATGATTCTCCCAGATGGGTTTAAATCTATTCTCTTTGGAAATTCCCAACTAGCAAAAGCAGCTAGAAATTATGTAAAGAAAAGAGGATTTGATTTACAAAAAGTAGCAATGGCTGGGTGGGGATATGGAACTAAAGGAAAATATTTTGGGTATCTCATAATACCATTCCATCAACACGGGGAATTAGTTTATTTTAATGCTAGATTATTTATGGGTAATGGCCCAAAATATAACAATCCAGACACTACAGAATCTGGGTTAGGGAAATCATTCATTATATATAATAGGGATGCTCTAGATATATATAGAACAGTCTTTATATGTGAAGGAGCAATCAATGCTGAAACTATGGGGGAAAGGGGTATAGCTTCCGGTGGTAAAGCTATTAGTAGATATCAAATAAATGAAATTATAAAATCCCCAGTAGAAAGAGTTATTATTCTATTTGACCCAGATGCAAAAGATAGAGCTATAGACCTT
>OJNJ01000009.1_pt1 | contig 86529 bp, 107 predicted proteins | sample 1597491 | NCBI WGS metagenome assembly OJNJ01 (sample SAMEA2452132, study PRJEB22498) | human gut metagenome | biome: human feces; feature: human gut; material: feces | place: Australia | collected 2012 | reverse complement strand
GTCCGTACACATATTCCGCCATTCGTTGTATTAGTAAGAAGTCGAAGATTAACCTTTTTGTTATCTCGGATGCCCTGATTACCATTGTAATAACAGGTATGTCTTCCCCAAATCGTTTGGAGAATGTAGCAGCAATTAAACATTGTTTACCGTTATCGTGATGATTATTAAACATATAAGTAACGTTGTAATTCTGATTATACTTGGTTTTTAGTACTCTCAGCTTACTACGCAATAAATCAAGCTTATTGAAATCAATGTAATTGTTCAGTAAGCTTGTCCACTTAGTCTCTTTATAATTGAAACATCTACCATAATCAAAGTCTGGGTCTACCCAAGCTTTACGTATTTTTATAAATACGTTATATACCACAGCTACTCCACTGTTTGCGGTAGCACCTTTTGCAAATAAAGATGGTTCTAATCTTAGAAATCCTTCATTTAACTTTTCCCATGCTTCTTGTGAAGTAGCAAATTCTAATGAATGGATTTGCTCTTCTGTATTAAGCTCTAAGCCATTTAATTGTTTATTCCAACCTGACACAAATACCTCCTTTCTTTATAACTTATCTTGTAATATTTTACTAATGGTGGTTTGATGTAAATTTAGCCTATTAGCTATATAAACCTGAGATTTACCTTTAGATCTTAATCTCATAATCCTCCTTCTTTTTCTTTGAGTTATCTTTGTTTTATTTAAAGCCTTTAAGGATAGGCTTATTTTTAGTTTAGTAGATTCCGATTGATGTTTACCCTTTATCCAAGAAGGCTTACCATAGGCAGGGTGTAATTTTCCAGTTACACCCCTCATTGGGCTTACTTTACCATACATAGGATTAAGTTTACCAATTTGCCTATACTGTTTACCTCTACCCTCTCTACTACATTGAAGATTATTCATGGAATAAGTTCCCCACATCAAGTTACTAACATGATTATTCATTCTGTTATTATCCTTGTGCATTACTATAGGGTAATTATTGGGGTTAGGTATATAAACCATAGCTACTAATCTACTAGATCTATGCCATTTACCTTCAAAATAAAAACTAGGACAGCCTCTATAAACTTGACCTTTTCTCTCTATCCATTCTCCACTTTTATTAGAGAATAATCTACCATCTTTAGTAATATGGTAGTTTGGATGATTTGGTATATTTCCTTTCATATTTTAATAATTAGTTTATATACCATAGTACTTATATAAGCTGTCGAGTATATTAACCTAATATTGGCTAGTAATTCTCCATTCGTTGAGGCGTTCTTTCTTGAAATACAGCTCGTATATACCCAATGGAGTAAATCCCATTATTGATAGAAATCCCATATAATAATAGAATGCCTCTACCAGCCTATCCTGGAATTCTAGTTCTTTAGTTATTACTGGTGACTGTTTCCATGTACGATTCTTAAGAGTATTTCTAGCAAGATTCAAAACATACACTATCTGAAACAAAATATTTTTCTCATCAGTATGCAAATTTGGACTCATTTCCTTGAATCCCTTTATATACTCGGAAGTTTTATCCTCAATTGTTTCGGATATTAGCTTGAAATTTTTGAATATACTACTAACGGCATCCATCTCTAAAATCATATGAATGCCGAATGCCATTACATCTTCTAAGTTTTCTACTGCCTTTTGCCCTTTAGTCAGTTCTTTGTTTGCCCAACTATAGATATCCTCTGGCAATATATTAGCATATATCAGAGCTGATAAGAAGAATCCTATTGCATCTGCTTGTTCTTCATTAGCATTCTGTAGATTGTTGATTATCTGAATCTCTTCTATGTCGGTATATAAATTGGTATTCCATCCCTTGTTTTCTAGAATATCATTTATATTAGAAGTAGATTCATAACCCTCCATTAACTCCTCTACTACTTGAGATATAAGGGTTTTCATAAGAGATTGATTTTTAGTACTGTTAATATCCATGGGATATTCTGGTAACCTTTCTAAGGGTTTATAACAATCTAATTGACGATAGCCAATCTCATACATATTCTCAAGTTCAAGCCCCTGTTTGATTTCAGGGGCTTTTTCTTTCAGATTAGAAATATCCATAGTAACTATTCTTTTTCTGGTACTGTATGATAAGAGAATAAATGTAATACTTGAACTAATACACTTCCAGCTTCGATCCCAATAATCTCAGAAGTTGGGTTGAATACACTTACCACTACTTCATCTCCTGGAACTTGACCAAGTACTTCTATACCGTATACTAGACCACTGTTGATAGAATTAGTTTCTTCATTTGCAGCTTTCAGTACGGATTTAACTGGAGTGAATTCTTCAATATGAATACCGGTTGGTATTAATAACCTTGTGTTCTGACCAAGAACGATGGTTTTAATGTGTCCTTCACTGTTTCTATCTAAGTCGAAAGATACTTTACCGAATCCTTGTGGATTGAAGATTCTATTCAACCAGTTCCATTTCTGTTTGATTACTCCGTTATTGTATTCCATGAGAATATCAATCGTAAGATCTTCAGGAAGATACAGATAGAATCCCTGATCTGCTTTCTTGGGATATTTTACCTTTCTTGATACTGTATACTTTATATGAGAGTTCTCTATCAGTTGAAGTCTCCTTTCGTGATCTTCTACTTTAACTTCTAGAGTTTTAATCCGTTCCTCATGATTATTCAATTTAGATTCTGCAGTATCTAATCTAGTATCAAGATTATGTATCTCGGTAGTATGTCCGTTCACTACACTGTTTAAAGTTGAATATCGGTTCTCTAATACCGATATCCTATTTGCTAGTTCGTCTAATGTTGGCATAGTTTTAATATTTAAGAATTAATACCTGTTGATCCGAATCCGTTATTACCTCTTGTTCCCCAATACTGAGCATCATTGTAGAATTCTTCATTAGTTACTTCTTCAGGTTTTGTAAGATAAATGGGTACATGAATAAACTGTACTAACTTGGTTCCAGCTTCTATTATTTGAATCTCATGAGAAGTATTATATACACCTATATGAATTTCTCCGGTATATGGAGAATCTACTATCTCAGCAGTATATATAAGTCCCTGCTTAGTTGATATACCAGATTTGTTTGCTGCCATCAACATAGAATCTCTTGGTTCTAATAAACCTTTGATACCTGATGGGATCAGTATTCTAGTAAATGGGAAGATGTAAATGAATTGTACTTGGTTATTTGGATTATATCCAAGGCTTACTTTACCTGGTTCTGGTGTTTCAGAATGAAACATTAATTGAGAATTAGCCTTTACTAAATCCTGTAGAGTTAAGTCTTCAGGAATATAGAAATCTAAACCTGCATCTCCTTCGTTTCCTCTTGATGGAGATTTTACGTCTCTTACTTTGATAAATCTAAATCTGTTCATATTATATTACATTGTTTTAAAAGTTGGCCATAAGTTAATGTTGATGAATCTCCCTTGTGAATACCAAGAGAGTTCATTATCTTTCTTACATCCCTGCTTCCATTGCCACATACATTAGCAAGTATATCCTCTTGTTTCACATAGTAATTTGGGTTGTTAAGGTATACCTTGAACATAGCCCATATCATTTCTATTTTTTGCATTCTTTATAAAGTTCTCTAATACGTTTTCTTGGTACTTCGAATTTCTCAACGGTTTTGGTAATAACCTCTTTTCTGTCTTTCCCTTTCCGAATCAAGCCTCGGATGTATTTCTTGATACCAACCGTATCTTCTAATACATCCAAATCCTTGTATTGATTCTTCTGTTCTAGCTCTTTCCTTGTGATATTCATATTCTGTGACATCTTGAATGCACATAATTCTGAGTCTCCGCATAGTTTACATTCTTTAGTTGATAAGTCATAACCAATACCAAAACAAGGATCTGAATTAGAACCCAGTTCTGCAATATTAATAGGTTCTAAGGGATCCTGATTCTTGATATCAGGTAAAGTTTGTTTCTTCTTTGCCATAATTCCCAATTTAAAATTCTTTATGATAATATCTTATGATTTGAACATCCATCATCTCATCTTGATACAGAGTAATATATGAATGTCCTATACCATTTATAAATAGTTCCCTGATAGACAGAAGTATGGGTGGTATATTTATCCGATGAGTATACGTTTGAACAGTGATTACTAATCCAGATTGAAAATGAATCATGAAATAATATTTAAACTCATCGATCTTATCCCTGGATTTTTTGATAGGAGTTATATATTCTATTCCTATGCCATTGAATATATGTTCTGGAGGTATTACAGAACAATTGAATAATGATTTGATTTTTTGTAGAATCTTCATTGTTTATGATTATTAATGGTTAATGCCTCTTAACGTAACATGTAATATACCTTTCCTCCTACGGAGAAAAAGTATATACTCATAGTCAGAAATTAAGATCCTTGAAAAGGCTTATGTCTAGGGTACTTATCCCAGAGCTTACTTAACCGGATAACTTTAAGTCCTTGATCTTGATAATACTTTCTTCTATGATTCCCATGCCTACTTAAATAATTCCCAGGATAATGTAAATCATCTAGGTAAACTTTGGATTTGGATTCATCCTTTCTTACCAATCGTCCTAAGAACTGAATTGATTTTTCTTGAGAATCCATACTGGCAGTATTCAACAGATATCTGAGCTTAGGAAAGTTTTTACCTCGAGCAATAATTGTAGTTGATACCAGGATATCTATTTTACCCTCCCTAAAATCCTTCATTATCTGTTGTCTTAATTTAGTATGAGTATTAACATGAACACAGGCAATATTATATTTATTATCTAGCTTCTTTTTAAAGAATTTGCATAGATTTTCACAGTGTGCAATATGCTTACATACTACGAGAGCAGGATATCTACCTTGATTAAGGTTCCATTTCAACCTATCTAATGCCATGGTCCAGGCAATCTTATTATGGGTAATGGAATCATCATATATTTCATTATAGGACATACAATCTGATTCCCAATTACCAAACCAAGGTTTACCTTCTACTGTTTTTACAATTGTCTTTGTTGAATACCCTTTCTTAATCGAGTCCTTAAGTTTAAACTCTGCTATTACATCGCCAAAGAAACAACGTAAATTCATATTCTTAACTTTATCCTTGGCAAGCTTACTCATATAAATGGTACCAGATAATCCGATTCTAACTCGGGTATTAAATAACCTAGTGATCACATTCTGATATTGCTTACTACCTCCTTGGTCAGCTTCATCGATTAATACCATATCAATCTTAGCAAGTTCATTCTGATAATATTTCATATTCCGAGAAATAGATTGAACCATACCAATGGTAAAATTACTCCAGTTTAAAACTTTACCCTGAACAAAGGTAATATCTTCTCCCGGTAGATATTGCTTAAATTCATCTCTAGCTTGATTTAACCAATCGGAGTCATTAGTTATAAGCAAAGTCTTTAACTGCTTCTTATATGATAAATATAAGGCAGACATAATCAGAGTTTTACCTGCATTTACTGTATAATCTAATACCCCAATCTGAAAAGGTGTTTCACCTAGTTTATTAGATAAGATTGCCTTAACAGCTTTCTCTTGTTCGGGTCTTAATTTATACTTACCTATCTGAGTTACAACTTTACTGACTTTAGGTAAAGGTTGTCTCATATCTACTATGATAGGCTTAATTCCAAGTTCAATACATCTTTTATATACTGAAGGAAGTAAGCCTATCTTAAATTGACCAGTCTTGGTTATATATTTTATTTTGCCATCCCAGTTTTGCATACCCTGTTGCCTAGTACGGAGGTAAAAGGCATTGGGGTGTCTGATAGCAAATTCGTTATATAACTTAGTTGCATATTTTAGAGGTATATCTAATTCTGCAACGTTACAATTACGAATTATGATTTTCATATGATTACTGTTACTGATTTACATTTCTTGGGTTCGTCACCAGAATCTTCATATTCTTTCAGAGCTTTCTTTAAAAGAGAAATGTGATATTCTTCATCAGCAATGAATTTCTGGATAAGATAGGTAACTGGAATATAATCACTTCTCTTTATATACTCTTCTTTTTTATTCAAAGAATCGAATACTTTATAATATTCTTCTAGAGTTTCTTTTTCTGCTTGTAATGATAATCTTAAAGCAGATTCTGCCGAAGTACCAAGATCTATTAGGGGATGTACAGTTAACTGATTATTTCCTGGTATATCGGTGTCCATTACATCAGAAGCTTTTAATAAGAAGTCTCCCAGCTTATCATAATGTACCATCTCTACTAATCCGATACCAAGCATCAATTCTCCTATTTCTTCAAACCTAGCCTGATGCTGAGTATACATAAGGATTGAAGCTAATTCTGAATACCGAGTATTTTTATATAAATCATACAAGGGCAAGATTATTTCCTTAGGCCATTTCTGAACCATAGAAATATCTGGGTATTCTACTTTGCTATCGGAATAATCCAAAGCATTTACTGTGGCTTCTGCCATCTCTTCTAAACGATTTTTAAAAGCTTTCATGATTGATTAATTTTTGACCAGAGGCTTCCCTCTACTTTAGGAGCCTCCGATGAGGATTGATTTTTATGTTTAAATAAGTATTTATTATACCTTTCGATAGCCTTGTCATTATACATCTGACTAGGTTCAGGTAAACCATTACACCAAGCAAGAGATTCGAATTGAGCATCGATAAATTGGGTGGGATCCCATCCTTTCTCAGATAAGAATTTATCTAGCCTTACAAAGTGTATATACTTATCTGGTTGATTAACAAATGATTCGTATATACCAGTAACATCTGCTACCCTTTTTATGAAGTAATCATGGATAGCTTTAGCATTACCAGAATCATCTTCCATTTCCAATGTAGCAGAATATAAATCTGATATCTTTTCTGACATAACCGATAACCTGTTTAAAAGATTATTGTAATTACCATCCATTTTCTTGATACCAAGTTCGATGTATTTGATAAAACCTTCCCGGGTATCTAATTGGAAATCTTCACAGAATTGATTACATAGCTCTGCTATCTTTTTACATACTGCCCAATTTCTTGGTTCTGTTTCTCTTATTTTTCTAACTCCTCTATGCTTTAGTTTTATACGAGTTGCATATATAATATCAGCAACTAAAGCAGCATCTCCCTTAGATGCTAGTAAAATGTTAGAAACTTTCTTAGTTGTCTTATTGTTTGTAACAACTACAACTCTAGTATTTATTGCTTCCTTACGAGCAATAACAAAGAAAGCATCAATCGGAAAATTATATACCTCTAACTGAGATAGGATTTTTTCGAATTGATGCTTAGTTATATGAATAGAGGGGTCTCTCATACTATTCTCTTTCTAAGTTTACCGCACTTCTTACATTTTAATAGGATTTTCCAACCATCAATATATTCAACTCTATATATTATCTCCCAATCATGGAGGCATAAGTATTTAGCCTTTATAGCTTCTAATAATTGTTTCATACTTTCTAATTTTAAGTTATATATTATAATAGGAAATCCTTATTTCAATAGGCTACGGTTTTTAAGTATTCTTCTAATTGAGGTAGAAGACTTTAACCTTAGCCTTAATTGTATATCCTTTATATTAAGACCTTTATAATATAAACGTAATACTCTACGTTCTTTTCTTAGCGATAATTTATTATGGGGAGGCTTATTGTAATTTGGATGATTAGGTCCACTTGGGTGTTCTAAGAAATGGAAGGAATTATTCTTTATAGAATCCTTAACATTGTCTTTTTGTGTACCCCAAGCTAAATTTGCTAATCTATTATCTAAGGGGTTATCATTTAGATGTCTAACTATTGGGTAATTATTAGGATTAGGTATATAAGCCATAGCTACTAACCTATGTAAATACCCATAAACATATTTGCCTTCATCGTTCAAAAGTGATTGAGTATACTTCTTCCTCTTCTTACTCTCTAAAAGTCTGAAGGGTTTCTTTACCCAACCCTTGTTTAAAGTTTTAAAATACAGTATACCTTCTTTGGTAATGTAATATCGGGATAAACCCCACCTTGATAAATTACTTTTCATTCCGTAACTTAATTAAATCTTGATAACTCTGATATCTAGTTTTGTAAATCATTTTTAGTACTGCTTTCTTACCTAAGTCATTTACATCTCTGTTGTCTTTAAATAATATCACCTTAACTTTTTTATAAGCTACTAACTTAAGAGCTAGATTAATAGCATAATCCCTCGCATCAAAATCCAATAAAAGTATAAATCTATTAACTGGAGATTTGATAAGCTGGTTAACTTGGTAAGCACTGATTGCCTTACCCATGGTGGCAATAGCCCTGTCTCCCATAGTAAGTGCATTGATTGCTCCCTCACAGATAAATATCGAGCTATACATGTCGAGGGCATCTTGATTGAAGATAATAAATTCTTTTCCGAGCCCTGTAATATCTTTATTTGGATTATTGTATCTTGGGCCCTGTCCAATAACATTTCTCGCATTGTAATACCTGAGCGTGCCCTTATAATAATATGGTATGATGAGGTACCCAAAAAAAGGTCCCTCAGTGGCAACATATCCGATACCGTGTTTTGATAATTCTTCGATAGTGAACCCACGGCTCGACATGTAACTTCTAATGCTTCTTGCAACTTGTGATGTTCCTTGATTAATGAGTTTAAACCCATCTGGAAGATAGACGGGCTTAGCATCGGATAATTCAACCTTCTCTTCTGAGAAAGCTTTGTCTGTAAAGTTTCCATTATCTAGAAATTTTAAAAGTTCTGCATAAGTATCAAATCCCTCAACATCCATTACTAGTTGAGCAGGATTCATATGATAATTGCATCTAAAACAATTGGTACGGTACATGGAAAGATTAATTCCCATCTTATGTTCCCTATGACAGAATGGGCATACGGGTAATTTCATCCAACCGTGTTTATATTTGTAAGCGCCCAAGCTCTTAATAAAATAATTGTAGAGCTTGGTTTTAAATTCATTAGTGATTTTACTCATGGTTAAAAGGGTAATGGGTCATCATATTCGGCATATCTTTTCTTTAGCCTACGTAATTTATCTAGGTCTTCGCATTTCAGTACCATTTGCTCAAATAAAGTAACTACCTGTGACCTAAGTGAAAGTAATTCTTTGTGTTCTTCATAGGATTCCTTTGAAAGGAAAAGTTCCCATCCTCCCCATTTAGCAGATCTTCCATCTTCAGAGAAGAATTCCCTTAAACTTATATTAACTCCAGTTAACTTGATATACTTGGGACCCACTGAATATACTTCTGCATATTGTGGAGTACATCTTGAATCTGAAGGTACTAAGTAAACCTTCTGTCCTTTTTGAATTCCTTCTAATCTCTTAATCATAATCTCATATTTTAGGTTTATATATCTCCATTTTTATTGTTATACTTATCTTCATTAGCATCAGGATTCCCTTTCTTCTTAAGAGATTCCTCGAGCTTCTCACCATATATCTCATCGTACTGTTTACGTTGTTCTTTAGTAAACTCTACACATCTTTGCCTTTCAACATCGCATTTGAATAATGCTCTACCACTAGGTAAACCATCTCTTTGTACTACTAATTCACAACGAAGTATATCATCTTTTTCTTCTTGTTCAGTAGAGTTAAGACCAACTATTGTATGGGCATTACGAACAATTGCAATAGAACCCGAGATATCATTCTCATCATATCTAGTAGTTCTATGTTTCTTACCCTCTCTGGTAATATGGTGAGCAGTCCATACAATGTCTAAATCCATCTCTTCTGCTAGGTTCTGAATATCGATATATACATTCGATATACGGTCAAAGTCCTCTTTATCCCTAGCAATTGAAGCAAGCTTTCCTGCATAATCCACCATCAGTACTTTAATATTGATGCCCTGGTTTCTTAGCTTAATTATAAGTTCCCTTATATAATTGCAATCTGTAATCATTGCAGGAACTCTTTCAACTACTAGTTCAACCCCAAATCTTGCCAGTTTACGAAGATGTTTAGCTTCGAGTTTATCATATTCACCCGAGTATAATTCCTTCTTAGTTTTATTGATAGAGGATTGAATAAATCGGTCCATGATTTGTTCTTTACCATTTTCTGTATCTACATATAAAACCGATTTCTTCATTCTTAAATAACCTCTTGCCAAGTTTACCATGAAGAAAGTTTTCTTAGCTTTGGGTTTATCGAGAATAACATTTACTGAATGTTCTGGGTAACCTCCAGCATTGGTAATATCATTAAGTTGTCTAAATGGACAAGGTATTACAGATGGTTCTGCTTGACGTTTGAATTGTCTCTCTGTAATATCCCTTATCATAAAGATGGGTTCATCATCTTTCTTGGGTTTCGAGTTTTGAAGTATCTTTTCTATTTTCCTTGAATAGGTTTCGTATTGTTCGAAGTTATCCAAATCAAAAGAATCATTCAAGTTCTTCATCTCTACATAGGTAGAGAATTGATATATCTTTTCTCGAATGTATTCGGAATCATTCAAGGGATTTGAATATAGGTCATCGATTATTTTATGGATATTGGGTATATCATCCTTAGTAACCAGGTCAACGTAATTTTTAGATTCAAGTAATTCTTTTATAACCTCTTTAAGGATATTCTTAGAAGGCATCTTGTTTTTCTTTTTGAAGAACTTAAATATGCCCTCGGCAATTAAAGAATGCTCAATCAGAACTAGGTAACTTGGTTTAATCTTTTTGATTATTAAGCCTCCCTCTTTATCCTTTAAGAGATACCTTAGAATTTCTAATTGAAAGCTGGTGTCAAATTCAAACTTGGTATTATCTTTTTTCATATTGCAATATAATTAAGTATAATCATATAGATTTCTATAGTCTCGGTTAGAGTTGTACATATAGACTCTCATCCTAGTACTCACTAATCCTCAGCTTCTAGGTGAACTTTATTAATATATTATTTTATATTTGATTTATTATACTTATATTTGCATATCATTTTAAAACATAGACTTATGAAGATAAAGGAAAATGGCAACAACGGATCAGAGATACATAGGTTGAAGCCTATGCAAGAAAATTATGATAAGGAAACTTTTGATAGGATGTATAAAATCTGTAAACCAGTTATCAGACGTCTTACTAAGCAAATTGATAATAGGAGGTTTAATGTTACACCCGATATCATAAGTTCTTATTTCTGGGATAAGATGTTATTTGTCTTTAATAAATATTACGGTACTTGTGAAGAAGAACATTTAAAAGCAAGGATACTAGCTTCTCTCAGTACCTTTAAGAATCATTTATTAAGAACTGCTTATGGAGAGGGAGCAGAATATCATCAGAATCTTTACCAATTAGAAGATTTATTCGATAATGATAAAGAACTAGAAGATGATACAGAAGAAGAGAAAGCTAAAGGAGAAATGCTTGATATGTTATATAAATATATGAAGAAGAACCTATCTCCCGATGCTTATTTGATCTTCGAGATATTGCTTAGTCCTCCTCCCTATATTAAAGAGAGAATCAAGGATGGTTCTCGTATCACTAACATTTTATTAGTAGAGTTTTTTGATATGCCTAGAACTAAATCTTCGGTAAGATATATCTCAGAACTTAAAGAAGATATAAGATATTGGGAAGAGAAAGCTAAAGAAGACTTACATTACTAACATAAAAAAAAGGGAACCCAGTGCATGAGGTTCCCTTTCCAGTGTAACTTATTTCCCAATAAGAATTCCACTTGTGTGTTGGACGAAAGCGATTAGCTGTTCTTTAAATATAAAAGCCCTAATAATTTTAAAAGTTTATATAGGTTTATAGTTTAATGATATAAGCTAGTACGAAATAAGGAGGTCTATTCTCATGAGGACTACCTCCTCCGGTTACTTGAGTATCTGCTGTATAACCTGAGTCAGGCCTAGTATGATTAGGGAATGGTCTATTATTAGCATTGTCCCCCCATTTCTCCTCTTTAAACGTAATCTTATGACTATGAGGAGGTATTTGGTCTAGAGTAAGAGTTACTAAGGCTTCTCCTCCCATGTTACCAATGGTATTATAATCCTGATTACTTGGATCATACCCTACTACAAATCTACCCAATAGATTAGGTCTACCAGACATACCATCACAGAATGCCCAACCATCTGGAGGAGTAGTACCTGAAAACATAGCGATTAATCCAGTGGGAACTGAAGAAGCCGAGTTTTTAATCATTTCTATAAGCTCTTTCTTCAGATTAGTAAGATATTCTTGTAGATTAGTTATACCATTAGTCTGGTCATCTTTACCTCCGAATCCTTCCAGTACATGTTCTACTCTTTGAATAGAATGGGTCATGATCCCATTGTAGGCTGAGTTAAAGGGTAGTGGTTGAGGGAAACAACCTCCATAAGGGATGATTGCATAGTTTTCTGACTCCTTCGTATTAGCATCAGTACCAGAACCGTATACTCCAATCAGTACCATGGTATTCTTACTATTTCTGTAGGGTTCACAAGCACCCTCTACCTGAGAATTAAGATAGGTATAATTTAATTTCTCATGTGAAGCAGGATTATTCTTTACTATATCCCAAGAGATTTTGTCTTCTGCTAAGGGATAGTAAGGATTCTGTGATTGTTTATACAGAGTATATAAGCTTTCATAAGATGAAGACCAATATGCTACGAAAGTAATAGGGTTTTCAATTGGTTCTGATACTTCTTGATGAACAGCGAATAGGAAGATATCCGAATTAGCCCCTTGAGCACCTTGGATATTGTCTACTATAATCTCTTCATCATCAGAGATAAATATATACCCATCTCTAGAGATACAACCAAAGTTTATCTGAGGTGATTCTCCATCTTCGGAATTCTTTACCATGTATCTGGCAGTAATCCTATCTGCCACGTCATTTTTAAATACCTTACCATCTTCTGCTTTAGCTTGAACTGATAGTCTATTACCAGATACTTTAACTGAGCCGAATCCACAGAATGGGCCAAGAGCAACAGGGGCAGCAATTGCTTCTGCTGCCTCCTTAGATTTAATCAAACCCTCATATTTAAAGTACGTTTTCATTGTTACTATTGTTTTTAGATTGTTTATAATTCCTAGATTGTTCTGACATATCCTTGAAAGCTTCAGATAAGTTATTGAACTTCAAGGTTACTATAGACCAAAGTATCTTCCAGATACTGTATCTCTTTTCTACTCCGTGTAATGTACATATATGACCATAGATAGAATCTACTTCAAATCCGTAACATACTACCAATACGGTTATAGATACTACTAATGGGTCTAACCCATAGGGCTCTCCAATAGCCTTACCAAGAACTGCTCCCATTAATAAGTAACATATATAATCTATTATCTTATTAAAAGTTCTTCTTCCAGCTCTGGATTTTCTAATGGGTATGCCCTTTAACTTACTAGCATTCATTCCAAACCAGAAGTCGGCAATTATCAATATGAATGCTAATAGGATCATCCATCGAAGGTCATATAACAATTGAAGACACTCTGTAGCAAAAGCTACGGTAAATCCCTTAGATACTATAGATGTGGTGGATGTTTCAGTATACATGTCGTAATATTGATTTATTCCTGAGGTTTCGGGGTTATTCTCCATGCTGTATTTTCGGGTATATCTATTTCGAAAGTTTTACTGCTAATATCATCAGAGTTCCAAACCAATTCATTTGGTTGTACATCAAAAGCTAAAGTAACTTCAAATGTACACCTTACATTGGTTTTGTTAACAGCTTCAAATATATAAGTACCAGGATTAGAAGTTCTAAATTCATAAGGTACTGGATGTGAATCGGCTTGACCCACTAATCTTACATCAGTTATAAAATCCTTATGATTAGAAGAACATACCACAGTGGTATATACTTCTCCTTCTCCTTGCCCACTTAGAGTAGCTCTTTCAGGACTACAACTTATCTTAACTTCAAGATTATAGTCTTTGATTACTAATGTAGCCTTCTTGTCTTTATTACCCTTACCAACAAAGGTATAGGTACCCGCTTTATCTAAAGTAATAGCTTCTTCGAATTTATACTCTGCTCCGGTTTCCATAAGTAATACTGAATCATATTCCTCTATTTCGAAAGGCATTACTCGGATAGTAACCGACTTACCTTCAGCAAGTTGATATGATACATTTACCTTCTGGTTATTTGGAGTATTAGCCCAATCCTTTGGAGATATCCAATTAGGATCTGAAGGATTTACTGCTTCGATATAAATATAGGGATCTTCTGGTTTGGTATAACTATATACTGACCAAGTAGTATAAACTGAAGGATCTCCCTTACATACAGCTTTATAACTTCCCGGTTTATTGCATGAATAAGTAGCACTAGCTTTACCATTACCAGATTTATTCAAGGTAATATCGGTTAACTTAGTATTATCACAATAAATACTAACTCCATAATCTATAAGATTATCAGGATCATCAGAGGGAGTTACTGATAAGTAAAGTTCTTGATTTACAGATCCACTTCCCATCTCTAAAGATAAAGTTTGATATTCTTTAGATAAATGATAAGTGAATTTAGAGATACTGGTATATACGGTAAATATTCCTATACCATCAAAGTTCTCTAAATTATCCTTAGTACAAGCAAACTTATAAACTCCAGTACCAAATGTTTGGAAAGTATCCCCAGATTTATACCTAGTATCATCTTTACCAATCAAGTAACATTCCAAACCTTCCTCATCATAATCATCTTCTATAGTTAGTATGGTTTTAGCTAAACTAGTTACATTACTTGATAGCTTGAATTCTTCTGGGGTACATTTAACCTTGTATTTATTAGGTTCTCTAGTAACAACCAGTGAAACTCTTTTTACTGGGTATTCTACAATCTGGAATTCATAAGTACCTGGCTCTTTAAATTTATAAGTTGAACCAGAAGGCTTAACTTCAGTTTCCCCAACCAATTGTATATTAACTGGAGTCTGTTTACCTTCTTGATAAAGAGTAGCTGTAACTGTAGCCGATACCTCCTTATTAGTTGGTGTAATATGCAGTGTAGTTGGATTAACCGATATATTATAGGATTTGACTACTTCCTTTAATTTTACATGAACTTGGGTAACTTTAGTCGGGTCTCCCACACTTCTAAAATAATAAGTCTGATTACCTATAGTGGCATTAAAAATAGTGCCATTTTCATATTTCTTGTAACCCCAAGTATTACCATCTCCAGATACCTGATACCTTAAGTCGGCATTTTGATAATTACTAGAGACTGTAACCTTAATAGGTACAGAGGTTATATACCCAGGCTGAATAGTGTTTATATTTGGGTCTACAAAATCGGCTGTTATCAGATAATTATCATTTATATTAAAACCATAATCAATAGTAGCTCCTACATGATAAGGCTTAAATCTATCGATTATATTTTCTATAGCTTTTCTGAACTCTATAAATTCTCCCGAGTTATTTGAATAGCCATGTCCAGTTATATGGAAGGTTACATTGATACATTGACTACAACCGTAAATGTTATCAAAGTTAGATTTATCATAATACTGATCTTGGTCAAAGTAAGGATGTGTTTTTAACCAACCATCATAACCTGATTTAGCGGGGTCATCAATGGTACAGTTTAACCCATACATTCGGAATAATATTTCAAAGAACTGAGAAGTACCTCGTATCTTTATCAGAGATATAGAATACTTGAGTAAATCTCTTATCTGTTTAGTAGTTAAAGCTAAAGCCCCTTTCTTAGGTAAAATCCATTTAGACTTAAGGCTATTTAATTCAGCTTCACTTAACAGACCATTATAATAAGTTTTAAAAGCCCCTTCATCAATATTATTCCACCTTGCAAAAGGTAATTGCCCAAAGCTTTCCCAAAGGTAATTCAAATAAATCTCTGGGCAGGTATCAAAGTCAGTTATTCCTAGTAAACTCTCAATATCTGCGGATATATTATCTTGAAAATAACTTCCACAAATTTCTAGGAACCTTTCTAAGATACCCTTTCCATCTACCTTATAAGTGTCTTGGTCTTTATATTCAAAAGGTAGGAAATCTATAAGTTTCTTAAGGTCTATCATATTAAACAGTTTCGTGAACAGTTAAAGTTAATTGAGAAGATTTCTGGAATACAGGTAAGTTATATCCAGGATCTTCATAATCCATATTAGGTTCTGAGATAGTAATAGAATAACGATATCCCTGTTGATAGCCATTTGCTTGTATGTCCAAAGAGAAAGTGATACCATTATTTTTATCAGTGATGTTTATAGTACTACCTACAGAGCCAGTAGTTTGGAATCCTCCACTTGAAGCTTTTACAGTGTATGAATTGCTTCCAGTAAAGTTTATAAAATAGGTCATGGACCCATTAGCTTTCTCTAATTTAAACTGACCAAGAAGTAATTCTTTGTTACCATATATGGTAACAGGCCAGGGTTTAATATAGAACTTCTTTATATGAAGGTATTCTACTGTAGATAAATTATCTATCAAAGCATAAATATCAGAGATTCTTACTTTACCTCCAATCTCAGAATTTTCGATAGAGTAGGCATTGTATAATGAGTTTAGAACCTGTGATTGAATTTCATTAGTCTTATAGGATTTCTTACCCGTTACTTCTATCTCTAAAGTTATCTCTACTAATCCAGCAGATTTAACTTGAAGCCAAGTGGTTAAAGGAGCTCTCTGAGATAATTGGGTATATACTTTGTTAATCATTGCTGAATCTGCTACTCCTCCATTATCTGCACTGATATATATGGTAAGTTTTCTACCACATTCATAGTCTACTGCAGCTTTATTTACTCCATCAACCAACATAGCTAAATCAACAAAATCTTGTTTACTTACAGCAACTCCAAGAGTTTTAACACTCAAAGGTATATGTTCTTTCAACATATTAAAGTTCTCATAATTAGAACCTCCGCCTGCAGCATAAGGATTACTAGTAGTAGCTTCTGTAATTGAACCTGAGATAATACCGGGAGTTTCTGTAATTGAACCCGATGGTACATTACCATTGGCTCCTTTAGTTACATAAAATCTAGCCAAGGTAATCTTACTTCCAGCTGTGGGTATTTTACCAAAGGTACCGTCTCCAAATATAATCACTGGCTTTAAATCACCATTGGTAATAACCATAAAATGAGTATCAGTAGATTTTGACCTAGAGAAAGTATCTACTAAAGTCCAAGTAGTTCCTCCAATACTTAACTCCATAGTACCTTGTTCATAATATTTACCATCAGGTATATCTCCTAAAGTTATCTCAGGTCTACCTCCAGAGGGTATTACCATACCAACTAAGCCACTACCCTGATATACTTCGTGTTGAATAAGAGGTACTTTACATACAGTAACATTAGCATACCAAGTTACGTCTTTAGCAGAAAGCCAAGTATTACCATAATTGTCTGAGAAAGCAGTTTCTTTAGGTATGGTTAATCTTGATGCAATATTAGTACCCGTTAGGGGTCGTGTTAAGATTACATCTACAGAAGCTGCAATAGCTGCTCTAGGATGATAATCCACAAGTAAACCATGCTTTACTACAGAATCATACCTTCGTGAAGTACTTAAGAAAGATTCTCTACCTACATTATCGATGTAATAATGTAATACTTCTGCAATAGCCGCAAACAGGGATAAGATAATAATAAGGATATTACCTTCAGAATAATCTGTGATAAGTTGTTTACCATCTTTATCCGTAAGCTGAGATAAAGATTCTATCAGCTTAGCCTTTATCTGTTGATAAGACCTCTGATAGGGATTGAGCCATTTATTAGTTATCATATTTTAAGTGTTTAATTGATTACTGAGTAAATCAAAAGTAGCTTGAGAAGTTTTAGTTTCTCCTGTCTCATTAAGTTTATATCTCATTTCTATATGAATTTCAGCATCTCTTCTAGAAGTTTTTGCATCTAGGAAAGTAATTCTAAATTCATATTTATCGAAAGATTGCTTAATGAAATCCCTTACTAGAAAACTTAAAGCTTGGGTATTTGGTTCTTCTATACATTCCCAAAGCCTTGTACCAAAATCTTCTTGCCTTATTCTCTGACCAATATCATACCAGAGTAGAGCTGATAGGTTGTTATAAAGTAAGTTTATATCTCCATTTACAGGATACCAACCAACTTCTCCCTTTTCATTCTTTGTAAGTTGGATAGGGAATAAAACTCCCTTACCAATCACTTTTGTATATAAGTTATCCATTAGTGTACAAATTTAGTATCTTCATAATCTGTTTTATTAAATTGCGTAAATGGTTTCGTAATCGGGGTTAATATAGGCCCTGTAGTTGATGGTCCAGATTGTACACCTGAATGGGTATGAGAATTTAGTTGAGACTTAACATCTTCTAATTCAGATACCAAATTATTAAGCTTCTCGGTTAATTCGTTGATATTTACTACTCCTTGATTACGGCCTTGATTTATGATCACTTTTTCTCCACTTACGAATACTCTAGATTTAGAGTTAACTCCTATATCTCCTTCGGCATATATCTGAGCAGGTCCCTTAAGATATATCTTAAGAGTACCAGTAGAATCATCTATCCAAAGTCGATTACCTGCAGGAGTAACTACTCCCATCACATTTGGGTTATCTAAGATATCAGGTATCTGATTATCTCCCCATCCATGATATTCCCATAGAGGTTTACTGGGATCTCCATACTCAAATGATACATATACGATATCTCCTTGATTAGGAGATATCATCTTGAATCCAGAGCCATTAGAACCATGTTGATCTCTAGGGTATGCCCAAAGAATTATACCTCCCATTATCTCAGGGATAGCAACTTTTACTCGATTCTTATGTTCTGGGTCAATGTTATTTACTACCATTGCTCGGTATACTGAGTAGAATCTACCTAAGCCTTCTAGGCCCTGTTCTACTATAATCTTTGCTGATTCTCCTGCCATGGCTATTGGTTTTTATTTGAAAAATCCTGGTTAACTTGTTGGATTACTTTATCCATATCGAATTTGTAATCTCTATAAACAGATCTCAGATTCTTTACATTTCTCTCTTTATTGATATCTACGTATTCTGATACTACTTTACCATCTTTTACTTTAGCTTTAACTTCCCCAATCACTAAACCCTCATTACCTTTTGTAGGAGTATGGGCATTCTGATCTCGGTAAGCAGCAGCTCTCATAATGAACTTTTCTTGTTCTTCTTTGTTGCCTTCTAATGATTTAAACTTACGTACCTCAAGTTCGGTAAGCCTAATATTAAAACTGGATGAACTGTTAGAACCAATCCCAATACCACTATCAGCCGCAGCTTTAATAGCATTCTTTGCTATCTTCTGTTTAATACCATTCTCTACTACTTGTTGGGTATTTACATTACCTCCTGCAGTCCTAACACCAGAAGTACCATTATTACGAATGAGTTCCATAGTGGTGATATAACCAGTACCAGCATCCATTCTGTGAGTACATTTCTTTACATACCAATATCCAGACCAACGTTGACCAACATTCTCTAATCGTAATACCATAGAGGTTCTTAATGAAGGTCTACCTACTACTTCTAAAGTAACCTGAAGTTTCTTTTCGGTAGTCTTAAGTCCCCCATTAGCATTAGCAGTTAAAGCTCTCTCCATAACTTTGGGACCATCTCCTCTACTGTAAATGTTATACATGGCTTTCCATAAGGGTATCTCTACAGGCTTACGTACCTTCTTGAAGATTTTTACTTTAGCAAAGTATCTTACGTCATGTTTATATTGCTGATTAACTCCAGCTTGAGGCTGATTAACGATAAGAGTACCCGTTCGATAAGAGCCTGGAATCACTTTGATGTGAGGGTCTGCTTTAAGATTGTTTAAACCCTGTTGAGCTTCTTCGTCTTTTGTTGATTGGGGTTTGAATAGGTTAACTGTATCATCCGTTTGTTTACCACCATCGGCAAATTCTCTTGGGTCAACTTCTATGGTTTCATAACCAGTAACATATTCATTTTGAAAAATCATAGTAGAACTACCAAATACTTGCCTACATGCATCTTCCAAATTAACTCCACCAGCTACTAGACTTTGTATATTCTGAGCCATAATTGATTGGTCAGATTTAGTATAAGAACCTTGAAGATATTGATTTACTTCTGCTTGGTATTTAGATTCTGGGATAGAACTTAAATCAGATTCTTGAGCAGCTCTACTACCATTAGCCTGATACTCTTTATAGTTTTCTTCGGTTTCATGTTTTACCCTATCTTTCATATTAGCCATAGCTGAATAAGTAGTACTGAAATTAGGGTTACGTTCAAACTGAGAATGCTTAAATTTAGTATTATCATTCACATCGGTAGATTCAGGATTCTCCCACCATTCTACTAACCTATTATCATCTTTTACTCCGAACCCAGTCCAATTACCTCCTTCACCTACTCTATTTTGAGGATCATCTATAATAGAAGTATTAAGCATCATCTGTTTACTATCTGGTGTAATATAATTAGACACAGTCTGCATTACCTTCTTGGTAGACCGAGTAGTTTGAAAACTGGCTTTTAATACTTCCCCATTTTCCTGTTGATAGATATAAGTACAAAAAGGCTCTTGAGTAAATTTCCGATTGTGTATATAAATAACATTATTAATACTATCGACATACCAAGGCCCATTACCATAGGCATTCATCTTAGCCTCTAGTTGCATTAAAATGTTATTACCAATAGTACCAAAGTTACTATTGAGTACTTCAGCTAGATCAGTTGGCATACCTACTTGTTGAATACCACTAAACTGATTAGCATAAAGTATAGTTCCCTTTGGAGAGTTATAATTTTCAGTGGGAATTTGTAAAGATTCGTACACTTTATTACTTATTATCTGTGCCATTATTCAAACTTTTCTATTATTACTCCAATATTTAAACCACAGCCAGAATCTAAAAACCTTACCATGCTATCCGAATCGGAATCCGTAGGTTTATGAGCAGGCATAAATCTCAAGTGATTAGTACCATCTATACAGGTTAATGTTACATGAGTACCTGAAGAGTCGAATATACAGTTAAAATCCCTTACCTTGATATTGATTTGAGGACCAGATATAATTGAGCCATCAGAAAAGAAATATCCCCATTGAAGGAATATGTCTCTATTCTCTTGCAGTTCTTTTATATCTACTGTATCTGGGTCACCAGTATCTAGTACTATAGTACTGGTGTTTTCTTTTTCTTCATCATAGATGTAGTTCCAATTACTTATATATGCTCCTAAAGGTATGCCAGTTATGGGGTTCATAATCGGCATACCTTCTGCAGTAAATAAAGCTAAGTATGGCATACCAGTACCATGATGAAGTATTGGTGAATTAGCTTTTATTTCGGCCATAGTAGGGTATCATTAAAATTACTCCTCCAACGATTTCCGTCATAGGATTTATTATGTTATTATACTCGGCAATTAAATACCATTTACCGCTATCTCCAAAGTACCTGAAAGCTATACTTTGTAAAGTTTCACCTTCAAGTACTGTATGTTGAATATCCTTATTAGAATAGGGTATCACTGGAGGATTAGATTCTAAAGAATAATCCCCATCTCCATAATTTAGGTAATACCCATTTTCGTATGGGTGAGAACCTACTAAATATTTGTTCGTATCCATAACTAAACATTTCCAATCCCCACAGTTTTATTTACCATTTTTGGGTCTACCATATCGGCCCATGATAAACTGTGATCACTTACTCTTTTAAAGATTAATTCCTGAGTTGCAGAAGCAGGGTACAAATCTAGATCTTCTTGTATAATTACAGAACCCTTTATTCTTGTACGAGCAGCATTCCTGAAATCCTTAACTGTATAGGTAGCTGAAGTAAGGATATATAACTGGTCCTGAAACATAGTAGAATTACCCCATTGTATCTTAAGAAGAGGCGGAGCAGCCTGATAAGCATTTGACTTAGTCCAAGATTCCAAAAGTCTACATTTAGTTATTACTTCTGCCGGATTATCTGGATCATCACAGTACCAAGATATATTGAATTGAATGATGTCTTCTGAACCCGTATAATGATACATAGGAGTATTTCTACCCATAGACTTAATGGTAGCCCAAGTAGTTTCACCCCGATAATCGAAAGACATGGGTCTGTTCTGTAATTCGATATACTGATAAGGGCTTAATCCCAGATTATAAATAATTACTTTATTCAATTTACGTATATCCTGAGATACTTGCCAAACACGATTATTCTCTGCTACAGATCTACCCTCAGCAGGGTCTATAGAATCTCTCTTTAAAGGTTCTCCATGTTGTAGAGAAATCCTTCTTAGATGTTTTAATGAAGCATTGAGAGTTGGGTGTTTTGAAGATCTTAGGTTATCAAGAGGTACTTCATTAGGTATAAATAATTTACTTTTTAAAGCCGTATCCTTTGGTAAACCAGAAGTTAATCTGTTAATGTGTATCTTAGCTCTCCATAGTTTATTTGCTGGACCTGTAAGTACACCTGCTGTATCTTGGGTAAGATTATTATATTTCTTAACAACCTTACCAGCTAGTTTTCCTAATATTCTTGCCATAGTTTAAGGTATTACTCCAACTTGAAGTAGAGGTGATATATTAGCATCTTCTCCGTAAGGAACCGAAGCTACTCTATTACCGTCTACACTAATATTTATATTACTATCTCCATGTTTCTTACCCATTGAAGCTTCAAAAGCTTTAGTCATCTTAGCAATAACATAATCATCCCCAGTAGTTACTTCTTTGGGTAAGTTTGAATCGGTGTTTTTGTTCAAAGCATCTATTAGCTTAGGCAAGTATTCTACTGCAAGAGGTAATGCTATACCAATGGCCATTCCCCATGGGCCTCCCAAGAATCCAGCTATTCTACCAAGCAAACCCTTCATACCTAGTCTAGCAACTACTCCACCTGCAGGTGGAGTAGGTGGTTTAGTAGTACCTCCTCCAAGACCTCCTAATACTGGTCCTGGTATTCCAAACTTTCTGATGGGTTTACCATTAGGGCCATACCAACCACCTCTTGGGCCAGCAGTCCAACCAAATGCCATTGCTTTTTGAAGGTAATACTGTTCCCTCATTATCCGAGTAATATGTATTAACCTAGCTTCTAATACTGATGCAGCAGAAGCAGATTTACTAACTCCACTTGCAGTACCCTGAGATTGGGCATTGGTTTGTTGCATATAAGTAGAAAGCATTCTACCAGTAGCAGCTAAGTATCTGTAGCCGTTTACTACTAAGGCTGTGATTGAACCCCAAGCAACGGCTTTAACTACTATCTGACCTCCTATAGTACCAGCTATTCCTTGTACCCATTGGGATATCTTAGTGAATACAGTTAATATGGGATTAAATACATCGGCTAAAGTTGATCCTATATTCACTACTAAGTTTTCAAAGTTAGACTTGAAAGCTTCAATGATACCTTGAGGAGTCTTTAATCTTTCCTCAGTAACCTGTTCTACTATGCCAGAGTTCTTATCGTATTGTTCTAAGATCTTAGTCATCTTATCAGAACCCGCCATCATATTTCTAATCTGATTAGAGATATCACGAGTACCTCGAACTCCGAAGATATTATAGAAAGCTTTAGTTCTTTCCAGAAGGGGTTTATTCATAAGAGCTTCTCCAAACTTACGATATACCTTATCTAATCGAATAAGATTACCTTCAGCATCAAAGAAATCTTGTGGACTTAAACCTAAACTAGTTAATGCACTAAAACCTTTCTTTTTCTGGTCGGCTAAAGAAAGTTGCAAATAACGAATCATATTTGCTAATGCAGTACCAGCTGATGAACCCTGAATACCCATATCTCCCAATACACCGATAGCTGCAGCAGTCTGTCTTAAGTCATAGCCTGCATTAGCCATATCAGCTCCAGCATAAGTAATAGCTTGAGCCAAATCGGTAAGAGACATATTAGCATTAGTTACAGCCGTATATAAATCATCTGTAACCTTAGTAGCTTGTTGAGAAGGTATAACATACATTGACATGATATTAGTCATCAAGTCAGCTACACCTCCTTTACCTCCAAAGGGTTGACCAAGGATAGATGCTAACTTAGCAGCAGGCCCAGTCATATCTTTTATCTGTTCTACTGTATTACCTGCCATTGCTAAATATCTTTGACCGGAAGCAATATCTGCAGCAGTCAAGGGAGTAACTGCATTGACTGCTTGAGCTAATTGCATCATTTCAGTTTGTTGCTCAGCTGTAGCTCCTGCAATCTTTGAGGCCATGAATATAGTATCTTGTACCTTGGCCGAATACTGATAAGCTTCTGCCATGCCTCCAAGGAATCTCATACTGTTTTGTACAGCATTACCTGCACTCATCTGAATAGCCCTGTTCCAGTCATTCATATCATTCATCATATTGTTGAATGATTGTGAAATTTTACCGGTTTCAGAGCTAAACTTATCTCGGAGTACCATTGATACCCCGACTTCTACTAAACTTTTTGTATCTCCTATCATGTTGACATTTTCTTCTTCATTTGTTTATAATAATTCTCAGCTATGAGTAGGAATTTCTTTCTTTTACGAACGGGTAGACACAAAAAGGTGAGATAGTCTAAGACTATCTCAGCCCGAGTAATGTATATGTAATCTTCCTCTAAATTATATCTCCCGTCAAGTAGAAAAAATCAGGAGCAGCCATAATTGGGTAATCCATCATGTTCCCAGTTTCTGGATTTTCGATTTGAGTATATCCATGGAAGATTGGGTCTACTGTATTTACCAACCGATGAATTTCTGCCATATCCCTTGATGAGAATAGAGAGAAGTTTTCTACTTTCTCAAATTTATCATCTACCTTTAACTTAAGGTTACGAAGAAGAAGAGTAGAGTGTCGAGTAAGTTTACTTGGTGAAAGCTGAACCATCTGAGACTCTTTTTCTCCATCCATCAATTCGAATTGGATTACCTTACCTGAGTTCAATTCCTCTGTATATTGCATAAGAGTAAATCCATCTTCTCCTTTTCTTCCCGGGTAATAGGGAATGGCATTAGGTTTTTCTTCCATTTCTTGTTCTGTAGGAAGTACTGCATAATCGAAAAGAAATTCTCTCAAGTCCTGAGAGTAAGTTACAGAATCCTTGTTATCCCATTTATAAGTAAATTCTACTTCCTCTCCCAAAGAGAAGATTCGAGAATTAAATAGGATACAGTATCTATCCAGCAAGGGTAACTTAAGAGCATCCTCTATGGTTAATCTACCTGACTTAGTAGCATTCGTTTTAACTACTATTGCTGAAATATACTTGGTAAGATTCATAAGATTCTTTGAATCTACCGGGTTGGTGATAATTTCTTCATCTTCACCATTCTGCTCTCTGATTTCAAAAAGTCTACCAGAAGGAGCAGTGAATACTAAGGTTCTTAGTGTCATATCCATTTTATCTAATTTTTAAAAGTTCATAATTTCATAGTAGCGGTAAGTATCAACAAGAAAGGGGTGAAACTCCTTATCTAGGAATCCCACCCCTCCACCTAAAACTCTAGTAAGAAAATGACTAAGAGAGTTAATACTTATCGCAAGTACCGACAGAAAATTCTATATTTTCTATTGTGTTTTCTGAAGCCATACGATCTAAGTCAAGGCCAGTTACTTTACAAGGCCAAACTTCTTCAAGCAGCCAAGTATTTAGGACAGATACTCCATCTTCTGCAAGTTCATTTACAATGGCAGTTTCCCAATATTCACTAGGAACTAACCCACCTCCAGCTATCATATCTTGGCAAGAATATAACCAATCTTGAAGCCAGGTATCTGAACCAGCAGTAGTTAAAAGTTTCTCTACTACCAGATTACCTACGGTAACTCTACCAGCAGTTTTTACATCCCTGTTTACATCTCCATGAGCAACCTGGTCAATCTCAATATCCGGAAGTTGGCAAGTCTGGAATAGATATGTATTGATAGGGTGTTTTGGGAAAGAGATGCTCCATAGGAATTTCTTTCTAGGATTCTTTACTTTTGCTCCCATGTTTTATGATTTTAATGTTATTCGTTTTCTGAAATATTAACTGATTTAGAAGCTGCATCGATTACAATGTTAATTGTAATTTCTTGCATAGGAACAATATCCTTATACTTCAGGATTACTTTATATTTACCCTGACGGACATCAGCTTCATTATTTACGGAGAGTTCTGAATAAGAGCCAGCATCCTGGTCACCCATCCATGTATACTCTGACATAGCATTTTCATCTACCAGATTATCCAGGATTGGTTTTACCTCAAGATAAATATTCTTCCAAGTACCCCAGATATTGGGCTCTTCCAAATACTTATTCAATATAGGACGAAGAGTCTTCTTCAAGTACAGATTCAATCTTACGATTGAAAGGAATCTTTCTGAATCCTGTTTTACTTGAGAAGAGAAGCAATGCCATAACATGGTTTGTTTACCAGAAGACGGAGTATCTTTGATTACAATCATGTTGGCATACATCTGAGCCAATTCGTTTAGTTCATTATAACGAGAATCACTACCATAGTTAGGACTTACTGGGCCCTGACCATCATAGATTACTCCACGGTTCATACCGGCAAATGACTTCCAAGGTCCATAGTTAGAAGCAGAAGTATCACCCAAACCGAAGATAGTACCCAATACATCGGAATTAGTAAGCAATCCGAATTCATTGTAGTACTTGATACCACCTGCAAAATAGGCCGCATACCTAGAGTTACCGATACTACCCAAACAGTTATTAATCCAAGTGATAATGCTCTGCTTATTTCTAGGCTGAGTTCCCTCAGAATAATGGGTAGTATATTTAGGTACTTCAATGTAATAGGTATATTCTTGCAATTCAGCACACATATCTTTAGCAGCCTTATGTACTTTTAAAACATCTTGATCTGTTTTCAGATGTTGATGAATATGAGAACAAGCTAACTGATAAACATCTGTATAATCCTTTACCAAATCCAAAGAAGCAATCCATTCATCTGCAGTAGGGTCAGCACCAGCAGTACCCAGTGTACCATTGAACATAGTCTCAGTACTAGTGGCTTCTTTACCTCCAACTTGGATAGTTAGTGGATTCTCAGTTTGGTCAATTGAAGTCTGAAGCCAAGCTACCAGGTTTTCGAAAGACTTAATCTTATCGGTAGTGGTTACCATCTTAGGTTCCAGGTATGCAGAATTACTAGCAAAGTTGCTTAAAGCCAGGTAATCTACAGAAGTTTTATTCTGAGCATCCTTAGTTTTATAAGTAATTACCGGACCTGATTCCAGGATAGAACCATTGGCATCATATATGTTATAAAAGATGGTATTCACTGATTTAGAAAAACCTACTTTAAAGGTTTCTCCAGAACCAATAGGATCACCATACCCTTTAGTTACCAAACCAAAGCTTACATTAGTACCTCCAGAAGTAAATTTCATTACTTCAGAAGCTTGAACTTCTCCAGGTATAGCAGAAGCTAATTCAATCTCATCTTCTTCTAATACTCTAGAGTCTTCTGCTTTAGTAATGGTACCCTTTTTAGCACCTGCTCCCAATACACGAATAATTCTTAGCTTAGAACCTCCTACTAAAGCTTTCTCTATGTTAGATACAGAACCATCAGGTACAATCTCTTTACCAAATATTCTTTGGAATTGAGAGAAAGAAGTGATTAATTCTGAAGGATCATCATAGGGACCTTTTTCAGTTCTAGCCAAGAAACATGATACTCCTAAAAGAGGAGTAGTCTGTTGAACATTGTTGTTCTCGAATTTAAAAACAACTCTTGGTGATTTTGACATATCCTTGTGTTTTATAGGTTATACATTAATTTAATTAATACCAGTAAGTATCGTTACCTTACTGGTATTATTAGAAAATTAATCCTCTTTATTCTTAAATAAACCTCCGATAGCCTTAATCACATCATAGAAACCACATCCTGATAAACCAGCAGCTAATCCATAAATTAATACCTGGTAGAAAGGATAGTTTTCCAATAATGGTGTAAGTTGTAATCCCCAAGCTATAAGACATACAAGAATACCTACTAAGGCAGATATACCAATCTTAGCAAGTTTGTTGTCTTTGATAGCTGGGATTACCTTTAGTATCTGAGTAACCAAAGATGATACCAAAGTTACTATACCCGTAAAGGTACCCAGATTGATTACGAACTCTGAACCAGTTGAAGGTTCTACTTCTGCAGCAAACAATGACACTGGCAAAATAAAAGCCATGAGTGCCATCAGCATAAACACTAACTTTTTCATTTTAGTAAATTTTTGAGTTAAACATGTATATTGAGATTGAGCATCTCCTCGTCCTTTTGGTATTCTGGTCCTAGTAAAAGACTTATATCTTTTATAGGTATTAGATCCCCCATTTCTACCAGTTTTTCTGGTATAATACCATCCTTACATATATATTGGTATACCTTTTCCAATAATCCATGGGATTCATCTGGGTGATCATAGAAATTACCAATCTCTATAAATAAGTTCCCAGTAGGAGCTATCCTACCTTTATCCCATTCTTCTAAATCATTGAAGTAAGGTCTTATATATCCTCGAGTAGGTAAGGCTTCATGAAGAATGGAGTGTAATAATCTCATATCATTCTGAGTAGTTGCTACCAGATGAATATCAATAGTGATATCTTTGGTTTCGTAAGGGAACTCTGACATCTGATAATTGCCTGCATCTAATTTATCTCCAATGATATATTTCTCTACTCCAATATCTCCAGGATAATAAGCAGTGCTTTCTATAGTTATCCTTGGACAAGTTTTAGGACCTCTTACCTGGTTATTACCTATACCGAATAAGTAAATAAATTTGTCTATTGCTTCCTTATCTTCTTGGAATCTCTTTTCATTCTCTTGTGATAAAGGTAAATAATCCTCAGGATTAAGTCCCATCTTCTTTTCTAAGAGAACCTTCAATAGGCATATATAGAAGGTTCTCTCTACTATCTCTTGTGAATTTACCATAATTACCTCCTATCTTACTTTCATAACATAAGCCAATACATAATATGGTGGCCTATTCTCATGAGGTTGATTACCACCAGTTGAACCAGTTTGAGCTCCTGAATCGTAGAATGGGTGTGGTCTATTATTAGCATTGTCTCCCCATTTGTGAGTTTCTATACGAATCTTATCATATGAATGAGTATGGCTTGGCATCTCATTTACAGTTAATTGATGTCTCTTTTCTCCTCCAGTATTACCAATACTACTGTAATCTGAATCATTATAATCTACTCCAACTACGAACCTACCACTTAAATCTGGAACACTTATATAGCCTGCCCTAGTAGAAGAAGTATTATACTTATCTCCAATAGCTTCATATAATTCTGGATATTCAGCTATACTTACCTGACCTCCATTACAGAGTACATAGTTCTCTGGAACTCCGGGACCTGACCATAGTTTGATTATACCTATATCTCCCGAAGTTTCCTTTTTACCCTGTTTACAAGTTACACTTATGGTTTTACCAGATTCATCCTGTGTGAAAATTACTTGGCCTACTCGTTCATTATACATATTATCATTTAAGCTCATGATAAGAGTAGTACCAGAGCCAGATACATCTCCCGAGTTTTCCCTAGTATAATTTACATTAACTGGATCACCAACTTTCTTTCCCTTGATTACCATTTGTTTAGTAGATACAATAGTAACCTCTTTACTTTCTCCTGTAGGCTCAAAGTATAATTCAGTGGGTGAAACTCTGAAAGTGTATTCATAATTGCCTTCCCCTTTCTTGTGGATAAGCTTTACTTCTTTAGTTGACCCATCTACAGCTTCTACTGTTAAGATCTGAACTATATCTTTGTCCGTAGCATTCTTTTCTTCTGGTGTTACCGTTATAACAGTCCTACCTGAACCTTGATTCTTGCTTATAGTGAATCTCATTATCTTCTATATTTCCTTATTTCTTTACGAAGTTCTCTTACTATAGTTTCCTTCAGAACCTTCTTACCACCAACTTGTTCGAAAGCTGGTGCCCATAGAGGTCTTGGAGGTAAATTACCACCTCTAGAACCATACTCTAACATGATAGCTACTTGGTTCAATGTTCTTTTACTAGTCCTATCACCCTTTCTGGTTTTCTTAAGATTAGTAGGTATACCTACGTAAGTTCGATTCTTCTGTTTTACTATTTGTACTGATCTCAAATACTGACCCGTATAATTCAAAAGGGTATGCTCTCCGTATCGTTTAATGGTATTAGCCGAGTGAGGATCCCAATGAGTTCCTCTTGGAGGAGTACCCGTTCTTAGGCATTTTTTCACAAGTCTGAGAAGTTGATTGCCAAATTTCTCAGTAGCTCTATCATAGGCATTTCTCATGATAGATGGAGTTTCGGCAATCAACTTCTCAGCTCTAGCCTGTTCTTTTGGGTCAGTATATATCTGTAAGTCTCCCAAGAGAGTACTTATAGTTATGTTTACTGACTTACTTGCCATCTGGATTTTCCTTCGGTTTATTCAAGCCAAGTGAATCCATCATAAGATTTATGGCTTGCTGTTGTGATTGTAATACTGATACTACATCTTTCCTGAATGAAGCGAATTCTTCATTGAATTGACTACCATTAGTGGGCTCTTTGTTTTCGAACATAGCAAGGATATTATCACATTCCTTTACTATGTTCTCGTATTTACCCACGTTATTAATAATGCCGAGAGCCTGTGACCTTTGCAATGATACTTCGTTTACAATATTACTTCCAATTAGAGTGTAGTACACATTGTTATAAATGCCTTCATTTCCATCTGAAGGTAAATATACGGTTACTGTACCAATGGAATCTTGAAGAACAATTTCTATAAGATTAGAAAAGCCATCACCATTTTCATTAGCTCTGGGTTTACTTTCTCCTACCTTTACTACTTTAGCTCGGTCAAAGATTGGGTACATTGATCTTCTGTCTCTTTCTAAAGTAAAGACTGAATCTCCTCTTTGTAATGATTTAAATTTCATTTCTTCCATACTGCATTATTTTTATTGATTAGACTTAATCCCATTTGAACCATACTGGGATTCTGTTTCATAAATTCTACTAGGTTCAAGAAATTATAGTATCCATAGATATCTATCAGTCTTTGTGCTTCATCCGCTACTCTCTTTGCTACTTCTAAATTAGGAGCCGGTAGTTGCATTTGGAGAGTAAAGGTTTGTAGTTTATTATCTTCTTCCATGTTTCTTACTAGATTAAAACGAAAAAAGGGAAATACCCACTACAGGTACCTCCCTTTTCCCTAATCAACTTTAATAGAAATTATGCAGTTTTATTACCTAAAGCCTGTACTACCGAGTTAATAATGTTTTGATCTCTTTGAGCATCAACTACTCGATTCAGTCTAGCAATTTCTTGGTCTTTTGCAGTGTTCTCAATCAGACACTTAATCTCTTGCTGGCCTTTCATTACCTCGCAATGATTACGTTCTGCCTGAAGAGCTAATCTGTTTTCGGATTCTCTAACTAAGCTCTTAATTTCACAGCAGCAATTTGACTGTTGATGTTCCATCTGGCAAAGACGATCCATAACCCGATTGAACCCTGCTCCCATTTGATCACGAGAATCCCGGATATCAGAATTAGTCTTATAACCAAGATCACAAAGGCCACGTTCAGTAGCAAAGCGATTGTTAAGTACTTCTTTACCTACACCCTCTACTTGTCTAGAAACTCCTGCAACTTCAGAAGTAACTCCACGAGCAGCATCAGATATGTCTTTGTAAATACCAGCTTTTGCTTCCTGAACAGTAGATTCCACTTTTTGGATATCAGCTTTTGTGTCATTGATTTTGTCCCACACAGAAACTGCAGCAGCACCAAAACCACCACCTACTAAAGCTCCACCGACAGCACCCCAACCGGAGCCCCATCCTCGATTATTACAACATTCATCACTATAACGATTACGATCCGCAACCACTACAGTACCTTCACCAGATTTAACTTCCATAATGATTTAGTTTTAAATTTAATTATTAAATTTATCTATCAATAAATGTACTAGTGTTGTGTTTAGGATTAAATTGTCTAGGTGGGCCAAGAAACATCCCAATGATAGGTATTATTCCCCTCTTCAATCCTAAAGTTACCAATTGATAACCATAAACCTCTTACAGAATTATAGGCCCATACATAAACATTATCTCCAATCCCTATATCCTTAGTAGTACTTTGAGTAGAATTCACAGTTATTTTACCTTCTACTGAGTCTACTATAATACCCTCACGTATTAAGCTCATATCATACATAAAGTCAGAAGTATGAGGCATATTAGCCATATCAAATAATCCCCACGTATCTTGATCATTACCATTTGAAATATTTAAACTTAATTCCAATCTGAAATTATTATTTTTAGCTTCTTGAAGAACTCTGAAAATTACTGTTTTTCCAGATGCCTTCTGTCTATAAGTATCTGCTCCAGTTCTTTCGGTATATCCATTTTCAGTTATATTTGCTATAAACCTGAAGGGGGATTGAGTATCTTGTGTCAGTACCAAGCCGATTAATTTCTCTGTTATCTCCGAATGGACTCCCTCTACATCGTCTACAGATAAGGGGCTACCATTGTGAGTAGAGATAAGATTCAATACATGTTTATTTACCAATCCATTTGAAGGAGCTGAGAATGTGAAATCGGTGTAATGCCCATTACCATCTGAGTCAGTAATATAAAACTCATAGACATCTCCTGCTTCTTGAACTATTGTCAGAGTACAAGTTTTATTGGATTCTCCCTGAGTAAAGGTAATAATTCCTGTTCTAGATGAACTACTGTTATTAGTGGCTACCTTATAGGTAGCACCAGCACCTGAACCAGATATAGTAATCCAATCCACATTAGAAGATAAAGCCCAATTAAGGAATTGATTACCATTCTTCCTAGAATATACTCTTACAAATCTATTGTATGATGAATCTGAACTTGGCCAACCAGAATAAGTAAGAGAAGTACTCAAAGAATCCCCCGAGTTTTCCCTAATACCAAACTCATAAGTTGAAGCACTCTGTTGTACAGTTTGTACTAACTCTCTATCTAAGCCATTAGGTTGATTAGCTCTGATTGTAAGAGTTCTGCTTGCAGGCTTTGAATGCTCAGGTATGGTAAGAGTTACTTTAAAATAATAACCACTCACATTAGTAATAGATTCAGTTACTCCAGAAGGCAAAATAAGAGTAGGTTTAATAGCTTCAGTAGAACTTAAAGAACCGTTAACATATCTAGACCTATAACTTTTTATATAAAAAGAAATATTACCTCCTTTACCTTCAACAGTACCAATGGATAAAGTACTAGTTTTATAACCACTATTCTGTTGAGTACTATGTTCAAATACTATACCGCTACTAGGATAAGTTACCTCAGCCGAATTCTGTGTAATGGTTAAATATACAGGAGTTGCCGTATCATAAGTAAACTTAATCTTAAAAGTTCTAGGTGATGAGTTAGGGTTTGGTGCTACACTAATCCTACATCCACTAGAAGTTTTACCAGAGATGGTAATATCAGATGAAGTTCCCTCAACTACTTCATCTGAAGTATAAATAGTTCTAATGTTTTCTACATAAGTTCCGTTTATATATTTATCATAATTGGCATTTACTGTCAACCTAAATTCTGAACCAGTTCCAGGTACATTTTTAGTAGTTGGGTCTATAGATAGGTGATCTACATAGGTTACTTGACCTCCTTCCTGAGAAATTGAGATAGTCTGATCTGTAGCAGTTGGGAAATCAAAAGTAACCGTAAAGGTTCTAGCAGAACCACTATTACTTGGGATAGAAATACTATTCCCACTAATAGAAGCTGGACTAGAAACTCTTACGGTAGCAGTTTCTGATTCTGTATAACTACTACCTTGACCATTCCAAGTATAAGTTCTACTTGCACTCTTAGCAGTTACATTAGATTGACCTCCACTGTAACTGAAAGAAGTTTTATCTACTCTACAGTTATAACTCCATGAAGAATAAACTTTTCTACCTGCTGCCTGGGTAAATGTTGCCTGTAGGGTTTTACCCGAATACTTCTGAGTCCAAGTTACAGTGATTGATTTACTATTAGTAGATGTATTGTTGGGTACTATTCTACCTTTATTACCGTCGTAATCTGTAGTATACCAAGAACCTTCCGAAGTTTTAGTGACATCATTCGCCAAACTTTGAGAGATAGTAGTATTAACACCGTTTACTTGCTTAACTCGATTAGAAGCATATGAACCAAAAGGGTATGTACCTCCAGTAGCTGGAGCATTAAAAGAAGGATTACCATTCGGATCCCACTGGAATGTATAAATCCATTGCTCGGCATTGATATCCTCTAACTTGACACATTCATTGTTACCATAGCTAGCAGCATTACTAATTACAATAACCTTGTCAACATTAGAGTCCTTACCATTATTGAGTGCTAACAACTCAGCCTTGGTAGGGCACTCATTAGAGGTCTTACCAAGGCCGGTCTTATTCAGAATAGCACTCCAAGTTGCTATTTCTGCCATATTACTTATTGTTTAATTGTTTCTTAAAGTCTTCGAATTCTTTTCTCAATAACTTAACTCCTTCGAGAGCCATGACACTGAGCATTTCATATTCTACTACTTTTACTTTTACATATTCCTGACCATCTTCTCCGACGAAAGTTTCGAATCTAGATTGGTTAGGTACTTGAGAAGCAGGTATAGTATTCTCTGATACCAACAGAGGTTCAATTTCCTCTAAGCTCTGAGCAATAGTTCCCACTTGGTATTTACCATTCATCTTGAAGTGAACTGTAGGTATATTACAGATTTGGTCCAGAGTATGGTTCAAATTCTCTACTTGAGATTTTAATCTACCATCTGATTCCTTCCAGAAACCAGAAGCTGCAGTAGTTTTAGCAAATACTACTTGGTCTGTAGTAGCCAATCCTAATTGAGCTCTAGTTACATTATGAGGATTATCCCTTCTGTTTGCATGGGTACTTAAGTCGGTCTGAGCTTTTGTACCTGCAGCCTTAGCATCTGCAATAGCAGCAGCCTGAGCAGTAGATACTGGCATATCTGCTGGAGCTAAGTTCTGTACATTACCTAAACCTATCTGAACTTTGGTTACATTGTGAGGGTTACTCTTATTGCTAATATGAGCATCTAAGCTTTCCTTGATTACTTTGTCAGAATCCTGGATTAATTTCTCTAATGCAGTTTTAGCAGCATCAGTATAAGCCTTAGCTTCATTCAAAGCATTGGTAATATCTCCATTCAGGCCAGAGTTAAGTTTGTTGAACATATCTGCGGATATAGTACCAGCTTGTTCAGCACTTGCTGAAGGAAGAATGACTTCCCAATATACCTTCTTATACTCAGGTAATACTGACTGAGCTTCAGTATTATAGCGATTGTAGTTCTCTATTTTTAGTCTAACTACATTCTTATCTTTTAGTGATTCATCAGCCTTTGAACTAGTAATATTAGATACAATCTCCCCGGGTATACTATCAAACAGTTTCTTATCTGCTGCAGTTTGTACACCTGCTAAGTCTTTGGTAGCAGCTGGGATAGGTTGATTATAAGTATTTACACTTGCAGTATTACCAAAATCTGAACAATCGAAATTTAATCTAACTTCGGTAGCATTTCTAGTCCAAGCTCCAACATCCTTAATATGAGAATAAAACTTTAGATTATCATTCAGAGATTTTCTCCAATCAGCTAAAGCTTTACCCTTACCTCCATCATAAGCAGTACCAGTAACTTCTCCAAGTATCAGTGAAGAAGTATTACTATCTACAAACTGAGTACCTGACCAACGGAATTGATAAGAGGGTTCATCCTGGGTAATATTCAAATATATCTTACCTGATTCTCCAGTAATAGGATTAGCATGATCTGGGTCAGAATATAATTTAATATTGCTCAGCTTTCCAGTTTCACTGACATCATAAGTAGCATAAACTTCGATAACATCATCAACATAAGAAGGCAATTGACTAGAGGGTACTAATCCATTACCATCCAAAGATGCAAATCCATTAGCCTTACCCTTAGTTGCTACGAAATCATCATGCTTCTTTTCTAAGTTATTGATATTAGTTTGTAACTTATTCTCAAGAGCAGTATCTGCAGCAGCTCTGGCTTCTTCTTCTTCCTGAATCTTTTGCATCTGAACCTGGTCGTATTCAGCACGAGCATCCGCCTCTTCTTTGATAGCCTGAGTAAATTTAGTGTCTAATGCCTGGTCAGCTGCTTTTCTATCCTCGATTTCTTGAGCAAGGGAAGCTTCGGAAGAATTCTTCAAGGCTTCAATGGCATCTTTTCTGTCTTGGATTTCCTTAGCAATCTGCTGGGGTAAAGTTTCATCCAACTTAACCTTATCAGCAGCAGTCATAGTACCAGCTTTAGTAATTGAAGCTACTGGTAAATCAAAAGTAGTATTATCATCTTTATATATTCCTTCGTTTACAGTTTTTCTGTTTACTGATACTGTAACTTTATTAGCATCTGAAGTTGCTCCTTCTCCAACTACTACAGTCTGAGGAATAGAGTTAAATAACTTCTTATCTGCTGCAGTTTGTACACCTGCTTTCTCAGCAGTAGAAGCAGGTATATCTACAGTAAAATCATTAGATTTCTGTATACCTTCATCGGAGTTATATGTACTTCTACTTATGTTAGTAGTAACCACACTAGCCTTAGGTGTATAACTAGCTCCCGTGATATAATCATTAGGCATAGAATTCCCTCTCTTCTTATCGGCTGCCGACTGAAGACCTGCTTTAGCATCTGTAGCAGAAGGTATAGCAAACTTACGAGGCATAGGTTCTCCATAGAGATTACCTTCTCCTTTTACAGAACTCTTAAAGTTTACTTCAGCAGAAGTACCATTGATAACCAAGTTCGGATCAATTTCCGTAACCATAGTTAAGGGTAAAGCATTTGAAGTTGCTTCTTCTTTCTGGAGACGTTCATCTAAACCATTAGTGATACCATTAAATTTATTCTCAAGTGCAGTATCAGCTGCTTTTCTATCTTCGATTTCTTTATCTATACGTTTACCCAGAGCATTATCAGCAGCAATTCTTGCAGCCTCTTCAGCATCAATATTATCCTGGAGAACTTTATCGGCAGCAATACGCTCATTACGTTCTGTAGTAAGGTCCTGAGTATTCTTGTCTACTTTAGCTTCAATACGAATATCCTCAGCCTTTCTAGCCTCAATCTCTGTATTCAACAGTTCCTTGATTTCAAGGTAGCCGGTATTCTGATTACTTTGTAATCCCTGAATTAATTCTAGGTTACGTTGAATATTAGCAGTATTCTTAGCAATTAATTCATCTTGAGCCTGAGCCTTTGTTAATAATTCAGAACGAGTTTCTGTTACGAAAGTTCTCAATTCGCTTACTGTAGCATTAAGAGTAGTACTTAATTCAGTAAACTTCTGAGTAACTTGTTCATCAGCTGCAGTTCTATCGGAGATTTCCTTATCTATAATACCCTTAAGTTCAGTCAGCTTATTAGTAATTGTAGTTGCAAAGTTAGGATCATCTCCCAATGCTTTTGCAATCTCTTCTAGTGTATCTAATACTCCAGGAGCAGAACCAATAACCTTTTGGATTGCAGCTTCTACTTGTTCGGCATTCTGATAGTTAGAATCGTTTTCCAACTGAGATACCTTAGTAATGTAGTTAGCAAATTCCTGGATATTATCTAACTTAGCTTTTAATAAGTCGGTAAAGTCATTTGAAGAAAGCTCTTTGCCATCTACTTTATCAACCTTTCGGTCATTCAAGTTTTCAACAGCCTGAACTCTATCTGATACTTCCTGAGTAATCTTATTCTCTAACAGAGTGTCTGCCTGAGTACGATTAAGGGTTTCGGTATCAATATTATTCTGAAGCTTGGTATCTTCTTGTAGTCTACTTTGAGCCTCATCATTGATATCTTTAGATATAGCTACCAAATCATCTTTGTGATTTTCCATAGCTGTAGTCAGAGAATCCTTAAGAGCTTGTTCAGCAGCCTTAGCTCTTTCTACTTCGGTTTGAATAGCAGAAGTGTTATTGGTTACTTTCTCACTAAGCTCAGCTAAAGAACCGGTTACTCCACTATTGATGTTATCTATTCTGGTGCTTAAAGCATCATCACCTGCCTTACGATCTTTAATCTCCTGGTCGATTCGAGCATTGATTTTCTCATCTTCATTTGCCCGGGCAGTAGATTCAGTATTTATCAAGCCAGTGAACTTATTATCTAATAAAGTATCTGCTGAAGTTCTATCAGAGATCTCCTTATCGATATTCTGCTGTAAAACAGTATCACCAGCTTCTCTCTTTGAAACCTCAGTGTTCAAGTCGATATTTACCTTATCTACCTGAGACTTAAGATTAGTATCAGCATTGGCTCTTGCTTCAGCTTCTGCATTAACCATGCCTTTTAATTCAGCATAATCTTCAGCTTCCTTAGTAATCTGGTCATTTAATCTGTCAGTATTACGTTGGATATTTGCCTTGTTAGCATTTACTTCTGTTTGCAAAGCATCTATCTTAGCCTGAAGTTCATTTTTAACGGTATTTACCGCATCCTGAATAGATAAAGCCAATTCTTGTATCTTGGTAGCATTAGCAGTTACTCGAGTATCTAATGCAGCATCAGCAGCCTTACGATCCGTTTCTTCCTTAGTGATAGCAGCTTGTAATGCAGCATCGGCATCTTTTCTATCTTGGATTTCCTTATTCAGACTAGCTTGAATACCGTCAGTGTTACCAGTAATCTTATCTACCTCGTTATCAACATATTCTTTTAGTTTAGCTTCAAGAGCGGTATCGGCTTCTTTACGTTCAGTAACTTCCTTATCTACATTAGCCTGTACCTGGGTATCAGCCTCTGTACGATTAGTAATTTCCTGATTCAATTGTTCGGTAATAGCTGCCAATTTCTTGGTAATTGTAGTTGCAAAGTTTGGGTCATTACCCAAAGCATCTGCAATCTCCTTCAAAGTATCAAGAACCTCTGGAGCTTCCCCAATAATCTTTTCAATAGCTGCCTGAAGATCTGCTTCAGTTTGATAACCAGCATCATTGATAAGCTGAGATACTTTTGTGATATAATTAGCATGTTCTTCAATGCCATCCAACTTAGCCTTGAGAATATCGGTAAAGTCATTTTTAGTAAGAGAATAGCCTTCTCTTTTATCTACCTTACGATTATCTAAGTCTTTATCGGCAGCAATACGTTCTTGCTTTTCTTGCTCTAGTTTTTCAAGCAATTCGGTTTTATCTGTACCGGCCTGAGTTTTCAAATCCTCAATCTTATGGTCAAGGATTTCATCTTGAGCAATTCGAGTTTCTTTCTCGTTATCAATATTGTTCTGAAGTACAGTATCTGCATTCTGACGGTTCTGAGCTTCTTGAGTAATGTTCTGCTGTAAACCATTATCTGCATTCTGACGGTCAGAAGTTTCCTTTACAATCTGTTGGTGTAATACTTCATCCTGAGCAGTACGAGCTGCAGCTTCAGCATTAATCTTGGATTCAAGTTCTTGGTCTGCAGTTTTACGATCACTGATTTCGGTGTTCAGTTTAGATTCTAATGCTACATCTGCATTTGCTCTTTCTGAAGCCTCGGTTAGAATCTTATTATTTAAGTCGGCAATATCCCTAGTATGGTCTAACTGTACCTTATGAACAGCCTCGGTCAGTTTCTCATCAGCAGCTCTACGTTCAGCAGCTTCCTTATCTACCAATTCCTTAGCATATTCTTTAGCTTCAGTTAAGTTATTGTCAGTTTCTACTTCCAAATCACCAACCCGGTCTTCTACCTTTTGAATACGAGCATTGATTGCTTCTATCATCCTAGTAATATCTTGTACTACTTTAATGATAGTTGCATTCAACGTATTAACCGAGTTAACCAAGTTATCGTTCACAATCTTAATCTGAGAAGCTAATTCGTTTTCACGATTCTTAGCTCTAGTTACCTCAGCTTCTAATTGAGTACGTAATTCAGTTAATCGGTTAGTGATATTGGTAGCAAAGTTCGGGTCATTGTTTAATGCTTCAGCCAATTCCTTTAATGTATCCAAAGCATCATCAGCACCATCTACTAAGTCATGTATATATTTCTCAACTTGTTCTTGAGTCTGATATTTCAAATCATTTTCTAGTTGAGAAACTTTAGTAACGTAGTTAGCATGTTCCTCAATTCCATTCAGTTTTTCTAGCAATTCATCAGAGAAGTTATTTTCTGACAAATCCCAACCTTCTTTCTTATCTACCTTGTTTGCAATTGATAAGAAGAATGCCCAGAACTCTTTAAGAGTTCCAACAAAACCGTGAGCCAAAGAGTCATCATAATAACCCTGTAATAGCCGTTGGTCAATCTCTTCGCAAGTGTAGTATTTACTAACGTACATATGTATATATTTTAAGGTGTTACTTTATTCTTTCCCAATAACAGTTCTGAGTTATTACCACGGAAGTATTCTTTTTCTTTACCAGCAAAAGCATTTGGGATATCATCTGGATTATCTGGGTCAACATCTCCTCCATCCTCTATATCCCCAACTACTACGGCATAATCGGGTAATTTCCTAACTCTGAACTTAATAACTTGGCCAAAGCCTATATGAGGTATATCTTTATCCCATACCTCTCCAAAGTAATCTTGGTAATTTGATACGAACTTCATACCAGTCATAGATTGCATGGTAGTAGCTGAATTACCAGTACCAGGCATTTCTATGTGAACTCCAGAAGGTCCATTCAAGATTATAAGATTACTGTCCCACCAATCGCCCTCTACATTGTTAAGCTTGGTGAAACGTAACATTAACATTTTCATATCTTTATGGATTTTGTTCTACGAATTTGATTTTAGTATCTCTATCCCTTTTGAGGATTACCAAGAATACCAAAGCTTCATCTTTAGCCTGAGATACTTGAGTATCTCCAGAAGGTTTATATACTATCCCATTGATAACAAATCTATCCTCAGACCAGTTAAAGTTCCAATAACCTTCCTGATTGAGATATCCGATTTGTTCTATGTAATTCTTTGAAATAAGTATAGAAAGGTTCTCATCATCTAATTCTCCAGAAACAGTAGCCTTATTAATAGGCCAATTCCTAAAAGCATTGTAATAACATAAAGCTTCTATGGGAATATTATAATATCTTGGGCTATCATCCTCAGCATGATTTAGATATTGATTAACATGTTTAGCCCAAGTAATTGTTTGTCTTCCAGCATCCCAATCTAAGAAATCAGTGATAATCTTTTTATACCTATTCCAAGAATGGTTCTTAACCATTCTCCAAGGTTCTTTTGTCATGATTTCTTATCTATTACGGTTAACGAAGGTTTACTTGCTTTATTGAGAGGAGCCGTTGGATTGGGTCCTCCCAAAGGAGTTGGTTTTCTATGATTTACTACTCTTGGTACTACTAACCGTTCGATTTGATCACAGAATGGTAAGTATATCTCCAACCTAGATGCCAGCATACATAAGTTCTTTCTTAGTTCATCCATATATCCCCCAGGTTGAATCATCTTTGAATAAGTACTCCATAAGCTAGATATACTTTCGGATATCTTATCATAATACTGTACCTCAGTAGGACCCGTAGTAATTTGCTTTATCCTATCTCCTCTAGCATGTTCTCCAGGTGAATCACCATCTTGGTCTGATCCATGAGATTCAGTGGAGATAATTTCTCTAAAACTATTTCCTGCAACCAACAGTATATTTTGTATTTGTATATTGAGATAATCCCATACTGCCAATTCCATAATTAATTGGTTTTCTAGTCCCTCATACCATAATTCATCATTATATTTATCTGGTGGTATAACATGGTTTACTAGTGGGAAGATATATAATTGCCATTTAGTTATGTATGCAGTTTTATCTTCTATGGTCATACTCTCATGCAATTCTTTGGGAATATACCTATCTATTAAATTGTAGATGGTATCCTGAAGAGTAGTATGCCCATAATTACATACAACTACGGTTCGAGTACAAGTCAAATCTAATCCATCAGAATTAGTGACATGTAGTGTTACATCATAAAATCCAGACTTCTCATAAGAGTAAGATTGATGTCTTCCACCATTGAAAACCTCTCCCTTATCATCGCCAAAGTCCCAGTCAAAAATGGATTTGGCCGGGACTTTGGTTAATACTCTAAATGAAACTTCCAGACCTGATGTTACATATGTGAAGTCTAGATTCTTTTTCATTTATATTCGGATTTGTTTATTCTTTGTTTTCTTCGAAATCTTCAAGTAAAACTTCAAGGATATCTTTTACGGTATCTTTCGGATCAGCTTCGATTTCATGTTTCTTAGCAATCAGCTTAGCTTCTTCAAGTGAATAAGCTTTGGCAATCTTACTGATTTCCATACCCTTTGCAAACTGAGCAGCTAGCTTCTTGTCAAGCTTTTCGATATCCTCAGCAGTATACTTGGCAGTTTTGTTCTTATCCGGAACTAAAACCAAGTGGCCAGAAACTAAAGCTTTCTGAATACGTTTTGTTCTGTACTGACGGGCAGTAAGTTCTCTCTCTTCGCCTTTTGCAATTGAAATACCTGTTACCTGGTCGTTAAAACTGTAGGCATTAGTTCCAACTGTTACAATATAAGTAGTAGCCATAATCTTTTATTTTAAGTTATAATATAAAACCCCGAACAGAATGGATTGAAACTGTTCGGGGAGAAATTAGACAAAAATACAATGAAGAAATCCCGGATATTATTCTAAGTTAACCAATAGGTATGGGTCAATGTTCATGAAGCTCGGGAATCCAGCTTCAGAGAATTTCTTGTTAGCTGCCAACAGAAGAACAGCATCCTGGTACATCTTAGAGAAACCTGTAGTCAGAGAAGCATATACAGCTTCAGTCTGATTAGATACGATTCTTTCTGATTCAAGCATCAACTGTTTAGCAGTAAGCTTAATCAAGGCAGCACTGGTATCTACCATCAACAACTGCTGATCGGGAGTTCCCGGGTGAATATAGAAGTCAGCCTTGTTGGGAACCGGAGACTTGATATTCAGTGTAGCTTCTGTAGTTCCTGAGTGACGTTCTTTAAATTCAGGCAAGTTCAACATCTCGATAGCCTGGTCTTCACCACCAATCATAGTAGTAAAGTTACGGCCCATACGAGCAGCACGAACCCAGATATGCAACAAGTCTTTATAAGTAATACCGTTGGTTGTTTCATATACACCAATAACCGGAGCAGATTCAGAACCATCAGCTTTGTTACCGTTCATCAAAACATCCATTGCCAAAGTATCCATAGCATAACCCAACTGAATACCAAAGTCACGGAGATAGATTCCCAATACATCGATTGAAACGTAGTTTTTAACTTCGTCAGTAAGTTTAAATCCTTTACCGATTTTGAACAGAGAAACTGATTTCTGTCCGAAGCTTACATCTCCCAAAGGAATTGTTTCTGCTTCATTTACCTTAGCGGGAGCAGCATCCGACATATTTACCATCGGCATAGTTACCTGCAAACCATTAATTGATTGGTCTGAAGCAATGATGTTCGGGTAGAAAGGTGCCTGACGCATACCAGTTGTAATAGCAGCACGGATGATTTCCGGTACAATCCAACGGATATTCTGTTGCGGCATAGTGAAGATGTTCTGCATTGTATCAATCTTCGGATTAATGCCCAACTTTTCAAAGAAGGCATCCTGTGATACACCATATTTACCCTGTACCAGTTCTTCCAGAGTAACTTCAATAGGCAATGTGTTATTGGAACCCTGACGGTATGCTTCCAAACTTCTTACCATTTCTGGAAGTTCCTTTCTAAGGTCTTCCATTTTCAATTGTGCAAATTCTGTATTCATTGTTCTTTTAATGTTCAGTTAATGATTAGCGTACCAATACTTGAATAATATCATTAGCTTCATCAGCCGGTACGATGCTAATGAATTTTGTTTCATCGGCTGAAGTTTCAGCAGTGATGAAACGGTCAATCAACAGGGTATCTGTGGGTTTTACATAACCACATTCCATAGCCTCTTTAGCTACCCAGTTTACAACCATGAAAGCTTCTACAGCTACAGTTACTTCTACGGGGAAATTTCTTTGAGCCTGATAAGCAGGGTTAATGTTGTCAGTTACAGCTATACCAAGATAAACCTGGCTGCCATCTCCACCCGGGATATAAGGTTCGATATTACCATCGGTATCCAAAGCTACCGGCATACCCTGATGAATAACTTTGTTTTCTTTTACACAGAAAGCCTGATGCAACTTGTGAGATTCGCTCTTATAGATCACCGCTCTGGGAGTTTTTTCACCAAACAGAGTCATCGGTTGATCCTGATTTACCAGCTTAGTAGTAGGATGTGTATTCATATTCTTCTTATTTTAGAGATTATTTTAATTTGTTTGAATAGATACCTTTCAGAATCTCTTCAGTACTCTTTTCGGAATTCTGAGCAGTAGCTTTGTTATCGGATTTATCTTCTGGTTCAGCTGCAGAAGAAGCACGGCTTACATCATGAGAACCGCATTTAGCACAGGTCATTGGGAATTTTTCTTCCAATCGAGCTTGGTAATCTTTAGTAAGAGAGATCAAAGTTACCATGCCGGTAGTTTCGGCATTCAACATTGTAACGATAGTTTCATCAGCTTTGTCACCCATAAGTTTTTTATAGGTTGCAACAGCATTTTCACGGAGAGATGCAATGTGGTTTTTACCTACCTGAGCCATTTCTTTCAGATTTGCAACTTCTGCATTCAGATTAGTAACCTGTTCTGTAAGAGAAGTTTTTTCTGTAGTTAAGTTATTCACAGTAGTCTGAAGAGTGTTACGAGAATTAACCAATTCCTGAATGGCTGCAAATGCAGTTTCCTCGTTCATCTCTGTACCTTCGGCAAGAGTAAGGCAATCTTTACCAAAGATTCTTTCTAAAAATTTTTGTAGTTCATTCATATCTTTATTATTAGGATTTTGATTTCCTTGGTTATCATCATAAGATTGGGAAGTATCGTTATTTTCACTGAACAAAGCTAGATCAGTTTTCGTATCATAGAAGAAATACTGTTTAGACTTATCATCCCTATATTCTTCGTATGAAGCCCAAGTTCTCTTGGCAAAATTGGGATTAATGATTTTACCATCATCCCCAATCTTCTGAGCAAAAGCATCAGCTCCATGAGATACCAAAGAGGTTTCTAAGTATCTTACTACTTCAGTAACTATTCTTCGTACCATAACTCCCTTAGAATCATAGGTACCCAGTTTCTGGTAGAATTCGTTATCTTCCATATTTGGGTGAGACTTATCCCACTTAAACTGTACTGTTACTGAGTTAGAATGGATAGATGGAGGATCCATAAGAATGCCTCTAGCAATTCTCGGATTTGCTTTACCATCAATCTTTAATATACCATTAATACCTGCAGGAATAACAAAAGAACCATCCTTGTATTCATCTTGCCAGATAACTTGTGATACAGCTCCAATAGCATTACCAATATTAGTCTCATGGTCACAGTTTACTGTTTGTCCTAAGAGCATTCTCATAGAAGCTTTTAATACTCCATTTTGACTAAAATCGGTAGGATTCCAGTTCTTAGACACAATAGTTGCAGATAATAATCTGAACATTGGTTCAATAAACTCCTCATCTTTAGGAGTAAGTTCTTCTGGCTTCAAGTCAGGATAATAGGTATTATAATCTATTTCTCCTCCCCAAAAACCAAATTGACTGACTGACTCCTTAGAAGTTTGAGCCCATTTATAAAAATTCTCCGAGAAGGTTTGTGGTTCTATGGATGTTGGGATATACCCAGCCATTATAGTATGACCACTACCTATCACTAAAGAATCCAAATGTTCTCTGTTCTTTTTAGTAATCGGTTTACTCATCTTGATTTAGTATTTTGATCTCCTCGTGAAGGAGCCGGGTTATTTTTATCTCTTGATCTACGAGCGGATTGATTCTTATCATCCTGTCTCTGTTTCTTCTTAGTACCCTCTTGTGGGTCTGAATTACCTCCCTTAGCAAATTGGTCTTCCAATGAAACTCTTGGTTCTTCTTCTGAAGGAGAATCATAACCCATTTCCCAAGCATATTGATATTGAGAAATGATACCTGCCTTGTAAAGCAAGTCAAGGTTCTGAATCTTATACTGTCTACCTTGTTGGATTTTAACCTCATCAGAGATAGTAGATGATCCCCAAGTAATGGTTATCCCCTTGCAATCAAAGCCAGCCAGACGTAGTTCTAGTTCATAAATAAACTTAAGAACATAAGAAACTATCATTTGGATATTCTTCAGCTGACTTATAAGCTTAGAAAGCATAATACCAGTTGCTCCTTCCCCAATGGAAGCTTGTACTCCAATTAGATTACCATTTACTCCCAAACCATTAGCAACTGATTGCTGGTTCATATTCCAGGGTTTATCAATATTGCTCATCTCTTTTGAGGTAGAGTTAAGTTTAAACTGGTGGTCATCAATGTAACCAGTTACTACTCCATCCTTCATACCCTCCCTTACATTCTGTTTCAAACGTATTAGCTCCCTATTTAATCTTCTAGTGTAAGCTTCTACATTTTCATTAGGTTTCTGTTGTGGTTTTTCCATCAAAGCCTCTAGAAAACCAACCATACCACAGATTTCCATGATATGTTTAAAGTTAGTTTTCATATCATGCTGACCCTTTAATGAATCCAAAGATGCCATAAAAGGAGGTATTCCGTAAGGTTCATCGGTATCATTATACATACCCACATAACAATAGGTCTCTGTATTAAGTTTGATATAATCTTGCTTATTTGAGCCATTCCAAAGAGTGTTCCTCTGATATGGGCTATAAACTCCGTTATTCTCCCTTTTGAATACTATCCTATCTGGTTTGAGGAATAATATAGTAGCTAAACCCTCAAGCTTTTCATTTGGTACAGCTTCTACTGAGATAGCTCCACTAATCATCAATTGAACTATCATCTTGTTTACCAAACCATCCATACCAGCAGTATAGTTAGACCATTTGGGAGATACCTTAGAAAGATGATCTCTCATCTTATCAGCCTCTTTATCGGTATTATTAGGGAAGGTTATGTTGTGACCAGTATTAGCAAGCTTAAACATATCCTGTAAAGCTATGTTAACATCTGGATTCACTTTATATAAATCCCTTAAAAGCTGAATCACTTCAACACGAAAAGAAGGCGTAACCATCTGAGTTAAGCCTTTCAATGTATGAATGAAGTTACCTGGGTCATCATCCGGTTCCGATACTCTACCGGGTGAAATAGGTACCTCCTCTTTTTTACTTGGAGGATTAGCCTTGTTTTCTTGTATTGGAGATCGATTCCTTCTATCGAATCCAAAAAACTTAAGAATTTTCATTTCGGTTGTATTATTACATTAGTTTTTCCTTTTCGTATGTGATTACAAATTGCTTTACCAAATATATCATCATCAGAATAAACATCTCCTTCCAAATCCACATCTACAGCAGAAGTATTATTTCTGTGTTTACCCATGGCTACGGGTCTACCCAAACCATCATATATAAAGGTAGGAGCTTCTTGAACAAAGAAAGGATCCTTCACAATGATATTCTCTTCTCGAATATCTTGTTCTAGACCCTCTATAATTACTGAACGATTCTTTTGGGTAGTTAACCAACCAGGAGATTTATCAACCTCAGGTCTAGACTTACCTTTCTTTTTCAGAAGCTTTTGATAGTAGTATAGGTTAGGGTAACCTTCTGATTGAAGAGCAGAAGTTACTGCTAACCCAACGTCGTTAGATTCTGGAGCTACAACAGCAAAATTAAATAATTGCCCAGTATCTCCCAGTAACCTAGCATATTTATCTACTGCCATTCTTCCCTTATACACAACTTGTTCTTCTCCCAGCTTATCCATACAAGTGAAAGAAGAATAGTCTGAGCCTCTACCTGTTGCAACGTCTGCACCGATAAAGTACTGTTTATTTGGATCTGGTTCGTTGAATTGTCTATACTGACGATTGAAACGATATTTTAAAACTGGATAATCACTTAAGCAATCTTCGATAGCCTTGATATCTGCCATATCAAATACTGTATTACCTGAAGAAAGAAAGTCTCCATCGATTTCTTGTGCAGTTCTTTTTGGACCCAATGCAGAAGCCATCTGGTCATACCAAGATTGATCCCGTTCTGGGTGCATCTGCCAATATAATCGAATAGCATTGAAAGGATTACCTCCAGCTATAGCATCTACCCATGTTGAATGGTAAAAATTACCCATACCGTATGGAGTAGAATTGATGATGGCTGAACCTCCGGTGGAAAGCGTAGGGAAGGCAGCTGCCCAAATAGCTGAAGCCCACCGAACGATTGCAGCCTCATCAATTACCAGGAGAGAAAGAGATTCTGAACGACCGGCTTCTGAAGATGTTGGGATGGATTCTATGAATGAACCATTATCGAATTCAATCATAGAGGCAGAACCAAATTCCCCAGTTCTTCCGTTGATTATCGGGGTTTGCATATACCATGGAAGATTCTTATACATGAACTTAATCTTCTTAAGTACCTTCTTAGCTGTTGTATCCTTAATGGAGATAATGTTTATCTTCTTATTAGGATGATATGATGCCAGCCATAAGCAGTACATAGATATAAGTTCTGTAATACCCGCTTGCCTGAACTTTAACAAGATATTGAATCTCTGGAGTATAAATTGGTATAGTACGGCTTTTTGATACGGATATAATTCAAATCGAACCTTTCCTCTCACTGGATGTATCACATAACAAAAAAGACTGAAAAAGAAAACATCCGTTGTAACCCTAGATAGATTAGATAATTCTTCTCTTGTAAGGTTAGTGGATGTTTCCTGTATCTTCTTTGCCATAAAATCTAAAATTTATAAGTTACTACCAGTTCTAAATCAGTTTTGATACCTGAGAAATATCTTGGGTAATAAAAACTGTTTATCCCCAGTTTGTAATTAAATCTCTTAGTCTCGATTGAAATTCCTGTTCCCAAATCCCATAGATTGTTAAAGGGTCGGTACTTACCATAAACATAAGGAACTAATCTTATTCTAGATTTAATTTCTTGTGTGGTAAGTTTTCCGTTATACCAAGAATACTTGTAGTTATTAGGGTCGATATTGAATAACCTACTAGAATAAATTCCTGAATTTTGATTAAGGAAACTCAATGTAAGTTGATTCTTATCGATTACTAATTGAACAAGAGAATCCTTCTCTGAGATTATAGAATCAGGATTATTAGCGGTATGAATAGGCTTATCCCAATTCTGATAATGGTAGAGAAGGATTCTACTTGGGTTAAGTAAATTATCGTAGGAAATTGGCAGGAAATCTTTCCTCAAATAAATTGTATCAGTATGTTGAATGATCTCTTTATCAGGTAACATACTGAGTTGTTGATTCAGTTTGTAATTCCTGAAGCAAAGGTAAATAGTAAATCCTAGTAAAAAAACTACTAAGGCAATCTTAAGCTTCTTCATTGATAAACTTCTTGATTCTTTTCCTTAACCAATAATTCTCAATCGGTGAGATCTTAGATTTTAATAAATAAAACTTAAACTGATAAGTATGTTCAGTTTCGATTATCTCAAATCTTAATCTCGGTACTTGTAAACATATGGCTTTAGTAAAATCTAGGATTACTTTTAAGTTAGATTTCTTAACCGGTACTTTAGTATTTATCATTCTCATAACAATAAGTTTTAAAATTCAGTTATACATAGTAACATCTTTTCTTAAGTAAGCTGGGTACCCAGCTTACTTTTCGATGAACGTAGTGAATCGAAATGTTTTTATATTTCCTATTCGTATATATCCTATATCCTAATACAATGTATACTTATATACAAAGTATATATAAGTATAGAGCTATATAATAATAGATATATATATACGAAGTATATTATATATATCTATTATTCAAAAAGTTTTTACAAATGTAATTCAAAATACCCTCATAAGACGACCTCATACTATTACCTTTTAAATAATTAAATCTCAGTAGGTTATGAAAAAAGATAATATCCCTGGATTTCCCGGTTATTACATCTCTAAAAGAGGTAGAGTTTTTAGTAGAATAGAGTTAAAACCTCAAGGTAACTTAAAAGGTAGTAAACGAACCTATTCTTCAAAATGGCATGAATTAAATCCCTATAAAAAGAAAACCGGTAAACTACAAGTATCTCTTTATAAACCTAATGATAAAAAAGTTTATACTTTACAAATCCATAAACTAGTAGCTACATTATATGTACCAAATCCAAAAAACTTACCTTTTGTATGTCATCTGGATGATATCGGTACTAATAATCATTATAAAAACTTAGTTTGGGGTACTCCTAAAGATAATGCTCAAATGAGAGAATATAACCATCAGCTCAAAGGTATTAAAAGGAGTAAACCTAAAGGATTTATGTCGGGTAGCTCTAATTCCATGTATGGTAGTATTAGAATTGGTAATGCTAGTAAATATTCTTTAAAAGAGATACTAGATTGGTATATCCTTTATGAAAAGGGAGAATCCATAAAAAACATTTGTAAATTGAAAGGAGTACCCTACAAGGTAGTGAGTCGTAAGATTAAACTAATTAACTCGGATAGGAATAAATACCTTACTTACCTTTATGCAACTCTAAACATCTTTTAAACCAGATAGGTATTTCATATACCGACCCTTTGCTCAAGGTATACCTAGCTTTATTTAACCAGTAATGATAAGTCTTAGGATCCCAAGTTGCAAATCCCCGAATAAATACTCGGTAATTTTCGGGGAATCCCATAATTGCCTTGAAATCATAAATACCCAAAGGATACCCATCTGGTCTAAATTGCCTATCAGAGGGTCTCAAGGTTAAGGGTGGTTTATCATCTTCCAATCGATATACTCCCGGGAGAGTACTCATCTTAGCAGTTTTAATCGGCCATTTCTTTTCATCTTTGAAATCATGGGTCCAAAGTTGTCTTACTTGTCTGACTGTAAGATTTTTCTTTTCAGGTAATTTCCGATAATCATACATGGCTAAAACTTTATCAGAGAATGGGATCAAAGCTTCCTGTGGGGCTTGTACTAGTAAATCTCTAGTAAGTTTTGGAGTATTTACTTGGAATACTTCATTAAAGGAATCCAAATACTCTTTTCCCTTGTCTAAATGAACTCCAATGATTACTAATCTTTTTCTTGATACTTGGGAGTTTCCGAAGTCAGAAACGCTTCTTTCGTGAAAAATAAGTTTATAGTTCTTAAAGAAATCCGTTAACATTTCTTTAGAAATGAGAGATAGCAATCTTGGTAGGTTTTCTATAAGAAAGAGAGCGGGTTCGTAATATTGAATTGCTTGGAATACTAGTTGTATACTTTTATTACTTTTAGGGTCTCCAAGAGCCTTAGATTTAGATAATCTCATTACTGAGCAACTACCACAATCAGGGCTAGATAATATGATATCTGGATGCCAATCTTCGGGTAATTCGTACCCTTTTAAGAAAGGTATGCCTTTGAAATTAGCTTTCCACTGTTCTTCTCTACCGGTATGGAATACTCCACGAGGTTCTATATTTCCAATAAGTTTATCTCTAAAAGGGAATAGGAGGGCTCCTTGCCCTCCACATACTCCCAGTACTTTTAAGTCTTTCATTTCTTGTAACTTCTCAATTTTATGTATTTGAACCAAGCATAATGCTTCCTAGTTGAAATATAATCCAGGTTCGAATCATTATTATGAGCTTCTTCCTCAAAACTTACATCATGATACCTTTCATTCTGCTTGTTCCATTTAGCAAAACAAAGGATGATTAAGTACTCGATTCCATACCAAAGGTAGAAAAATACCCATAACATCTCAGCCATTTGCTTTGAATGTATATGTTCATGGTTATAATCCACCTCAGTAAACTTAGCCCCCTTTCTTACAAACACTAAACCAAAGATGTTGATAGCTTTGTATCCCTTGAAAGGTATAAGATTGTTGTAGATTACTTTCATAGCTTGTCTTTAAAGTTTTCGTAGGTATTTCTTAGCTTTTGGTTGTAGTTATTATCTTTGTAGGCAGGCCCATTATATCCTTTAGCGAAGGCATCCCAGTCTTTTGCCTTCAAATGCTTCACTAAACCGGAGTTATAGAGGAAATGATACATCAATTCTAGTTGCATTTCATGAGATTCAGACATCTTTTGGATCATTTCATCCACTGATTGACATCCACAAAGCTGATAATTGAAGCCCATAATCTGTCCCAATCCCCAAGAAGTAGCTAAATTAGCACAGTTTTCATCAATTTTACGAGCTGCTTCGAGTCTTTTCCACTCTCCTTCACCTCCTAAGTAGAATTCTTTGGTCCATTTCTGATAAACTAAGGATGGATTTCTCTTGGCTAGATCGTATAAATAGGTTCTTTTACCTTCTCCATCGAGTTTTATCTTCAAATATTTCCACATTACATGACCTTCGAAGAGAATTTGAGGTCTACCAGAGGGTAAAAATCCGTCTCGATTACCACATTCTACTACAGTTACTGTCTTTAACAGAGCTGGTTCAAGGTTTAACTTGTTTGCAACCTTGGCAATTAATTCGTTAGTAAGTTTATCCATAATATAAATTCTTAGAGTTTACATTAAAGAGGATAAAGTATTGCTTGTAGCCTTTCTTAGGTAGGTATATCGAGTTCTATTTATCAATGAATAAATAATTTAATTATGGATATGGGAAAGAAACAACAGATTATGGTTGATTGGTTTAGGAAAACCTTAGATGAATCGAAGAAACCCTGGAATACCCAGGTATATTTGATAACTGATAAGTATCATGTTTACATTGCCAACAAGGATATCAGATTAATAGGAAGTAATTTCGGTAAGGCAATCGATAGACCTTTGAAATATTTCTTATTTACTGATGGTAAGGTACAGTATTTCAACAGTATAGAATTTCTTGGCTATTTGCCTTTCGAATTAAGAGACGAATACCCAGTCAATTGCAAACCTCTCAATCCTTGGGAATACGACTACTACCGTCAGCATGGGATAACCTCAGAAGATTTGCAGAATTTATTTAATAATGATTGATATTTAAAAATAAAATAGTATATTTGTATAACGAAATAAATACATTATTTATATGAAAAAAGAAGTAATAAAACTCAAAGAGGGTAACTCGGTAATTTACCAAGACAAAACCCTAATGGAAAAGGCAAACGTAGTATCTATCGATAAAAAGAATGGTACTGCAATATTATCTAATAAGGTAATAATTACTAGAACAACAAATCTAGAGGGTCAATTTACTCGATTAGATGGGAAAGGTAATGCAATAATCCTACCTTGTACCCCAGAGAATGAACAGAAGTACAATTCCTTTGTTGCATATCACCAATCCAAGAAATCCTTAGAGGCAATCAAAAAATGGTTGGATGATAACGGGAAACACAAGGATGATGAAACCCTTGAGAAAGTGATAACCTTAGATAAGAAACTTAAAAAACTAATCGAAAAGCTCAATGAATAGTACTTGGATAATATTAGGCATAATCTATGGGATATGCCTAATCCCCTCTATACTTCTAACTAAGATGTTATGTCAAGAAATCAGGATGATTAAACCTCACCTATTATTCCTTACGATCTGGTTAGTATTACCTTTATTTCCTATTTACCTAATATTCTTTAAAAAGAAAAACAATGGCTAGAATTAAAGATTATGACGAAGATTTATCTGCCCCTAAACTCCTAAGAGAAAGGGCAAGAGATAGCAAGGGTAGGTTCATTAAAAAGGACCTACCACCCTATCTAGGATCTGAGCAAGTATTAAAACCTAAGAACTACTATCACTTCGATAGTCACGGTAATTATAAGGGTAGCTCAATGAATTTTGATGCTCTAGTATGCCTTGGCTTTACTTGGTTTAAATTACTGGGAGTAGCATTAATGATGTTACTATGGCCAATAGTATTTATATATGCCCTTAATGATGGGATAGAAGGATACCCATTTAAGAAGTATGCAATCCCTTATATCTTTATCCTAGTGGCTTGGTTTATAATATTCTTATATGGATTAGTATCATGAGTAATATCAATGAAAATGTAAAGAATAACTTCACTATAGAGATGAGGATATTTGAAAACTATGAGAAAGTAAAGCATGAGATAATCAAGGCAATTGATTTCCTAGAGCATAGTGGAACTGCCATGGGAATGTGTAATATATTCAATAGTCAGGATCACGAATTATGGCATAGTGTAATTAAACCCTGGTTCCAACCTGAAAGGTTTGGTATTACCCATCTCTGGTTTCCTTCTGGATTTAGTTTTATAGGTTATGGAGAGTATCATACTATAAGAGGTAATCGATGGTTGAAGACTCCCATAGATAAGATTGATAGAGAGAATCGTATATCTGGGTATTGGTTTCCTTACTATAAGAAATATATCCCACATAGGATTAAGGTTTTGAAATTGGCTTTAAAGGATTTGGAAAGGATTAAGGAAGAGTATGGTAAGGATTAAGATTTTGAATGCCAGGGATGTTTTTATTCTCTGGCTTCTTTGTGTGTTGTGTCTTGGTATGCCCTTAACGTGTGTAGAAATTTTTGTGTGTGTTCAAGGCTTTTCTAGGCAATGCCCTTAATACGAGGAGGTTGTGGTACTAAATTCGTGGTTTGTGTTCAAGGTACCTCTTAATACGAAAGCTTAAAAATACCAGGTACTAAAAACGGGGTACGGTAGCCCTTATTTAGAATAAGTTAAAAAAAAAGTAAGGGATAAACATTCCCTTACTTTTTGTTATTTATTTATTTATTTATTTATTTAAATTCTTTGACAATAGTATTTTACTATCAAAAATTACACCGATAGCATACCAAAATAAATGTATCATATTATTTAATTTTAAGAATTAATTATAATTCAGTTGCTTGCAAGAAAAATCCTATTTGGTTATCTGAATCAATATTTAAATTGAAAATATAATTTTCTTCATGCCCTTTTTTTTGTAAATCGGGGTCTATTCCCATTATTTTACAAATTTCTTCTCTAATTAGGTCTAATTTTTCTTGTAGCAATTCAATTTCAGAATCTGATACATAGGATTCTAATTTAGTAGAAAAACTTAAATCTTTATGACTATAATTATAGAAACCTTGAATTAAAACACTCGTAGTAAAATCAAATTGGACTAAATGTACATGTAAACTAATTTTAGAATAATCTTTACAGAAATCAAAATATGATTTTATGTAAGTAATTATTACAAAAATAATTTTATCAAAGTCTGATATGCTTTCTAAAAATTGGTTTGCACTACAAAAATTATTTTTCTTTTCTTTAAACTCGTCTACTAAAGAATTTTCAAAATTTTGCATAGCTTCATAAAAATCTTTAATATTGCGTTGATTAATACGAAAGTCTATACTTTCTACTGTATCTCGATTATAAGAATATTTAATGCTAATTTCTTGTTGAAATCTTTCTTTTGTTTCAAAACTTTCTTGTAAAAATTTAATAGTTTTCATAATGATTTATAATTTTTGAATAGGGAACTAAATCCCTATTCTAGTTAAACATTGATTTATTTTTTCACGATTTGTAAAGCCTTTTTCAAAATTTCTTTGTTTGTTTCTTTCATATTTTCAGAACAAACTGAAGAAAGCGAAAAATCATTTACTTTATAAACTTGTTTATAAAAATCTAAAAACGCTTTTTTTAGTTTTTCTAAGCGAGTTTTGTCTTTTTCTTGTGTTAAACTTTCGGACAATGAAAGAATTGTATTACGAAATTTCTTTCGAGCAACTTTTTTTTCTTTATCTGAAAGTTCTTGAAAAATTTCTTCTTTATAAATGTCTGATTTTTTTACACCAAAAGAAGTTTTTAAAAGTCCTTCAGTAGACTTATTTAAATTAGCTAAAATATCCTTATAAAGAATATTGTTTGCTTTTGCTTGTGCTTTAGCTTTTTTAGCACTTACTTTGTTGATTTTTTCTTTTGAAGAATTTTCAACGTTTGCACTCTCATTAACTGAAACTAAATTTTCTTGTAACATAATTTTAAATGCTTTAAAGTTTGAATTTATATTATTATAACCTTTCTACATAACTTTAAAGACAATTAGAAAAGTAGAAAGGTTTGAAAATTATAATTTCATTGTTTCAAAATGTCAAATGATAAAAACACTAGCTATACAAAAGTAGCTTTCATCTCTCTTTCTGTATTACAAAGATACAACTTAAATTTTAATTAGCAAAATTTTCAAAGATTTTTTTTTTGAAAAATTTCTCTCATTAAAATTTAGAACTCTTATCCCTTTCAGACATTGCAAAGATAAGGACTTTATTTTAATCTACAAAATATTTCGAGAAAAATTTTTGTTAAAAATGAATTTTATTATTTTAAGAATAATTTTCAGAAAATATTTGCATATCTCAAAAATTTTATTATTTGCGCATACATTATTTTATGATAAAAATTTTGAGCATAATTTTTCAAAATTTGGAGGTTTTGGTGGCCTCAATATTCCGCACGTTGTCCGCTATATAATACCTGTATGATAACAGATTAGGGCCATCTATGGTTCCCTTACTATATCCTCTTGGTAATCCTCGTACTAAATCCCCATGGCCAGAAGATTCTAGGGGATTTTCGGAGGGCCTTTTAAGTGGCTATAGAATATCTGTATATTATATGCCTATACCTGAAGGCCATATATGGTCGATAGTTAGCGTACTTAGGTAAGCCTTATAAGATCTATAGATAGGCCTAGTGGGTTCTTATATAAGGCTAGTAAGTATATGTGTAGTAAAGCTCTAGTACCTCTTAGGTAATTATATGAAGTCTATAGATGGCTCCTTAGGTATGTACATAGAAAAGCCCAGGTACCTTAGTTAGGCCTGGGCAATATTCTTATTCTTGGCAACCTATGGTACTATCTGAGTCTAGGATTATTATATGTTCTGATTCATATATGGGTTCTTGGTTTGTGGGTTTATTCGTTTGGCAATGGGATATAATACCGGTATAGATATCGTATAAGAAAATATGTAGGCCTTGGGTTAGGTCTAGTTTATTGATCTCCTCTTGTTCTCTTAGAGTCCAGGTGTCAATGGCATCATCCTTAAGAATCTTGGTTAGGTATTCGAAATTGGTTTCCATTGTGATATATGTATTATAGGGTTTGTAGGCACCCCGTTATGGGGTGCCAGGTTAGAAATTTAATAATTGTAGGGGATTGATACTGTGAAAAAGCTATTGAACTCTGTTATGATTGGGGCTTGGCCAAAGCATGCTTCAGGATCATAGGCAAATGTGTCCCGTAAGCATTCGATGCAAGTAATGCTTGCAGTGTCATCGTCATCGAAATGTTCTGGATCGTTTTTAAGGAAAGTTAGTATATGTATACCGTCTTGGTCTGGGTTATCGATTGTGGTAATTGATATTAAAGTAGTGTAGTCAGGTATAATGGTATTTTCCTGTAACTCCTGTAGGTAAGGAGTAATGAACTCTGGTAAGCCTCCAGGATAGGAGTGTTCGGGGTTGTTTTTAGTAATAAAATTACATTGAATCTCTTTTGCAAAGTTAAATGAAGTTTTAATTGTTGTTTCCATAATCTAAAATTTTAATTAGTTATTAAATTAATTTTCTATGCAAATATAAGAACAATATTTTAAATATGCAATATCCTTGATTGCCTTTCGAAGGCCCCTAATGTCCTAGAATTATCTAAAATAACCATAATATAAATACTTATGCAATTAACAACAATATTACTAGGATGGCAATTAAAATTGGCTCCTTGATTGCCTAGAAATTTATTAAATCCGAGGCCATTTATGGCATATTTTGTGTACCTAGTTTTATAAAATCCGAGCCTAAAATGGCCCCTCTAGGTACACAATTTTAATATAAATCCTAGCCTCTTGGCAATTAAAATCCGAGTCTAGGTACACAAAATCACAACCTAAATCCTAGATTACACAAACTAGCCAAACAGAACACTTTTCAATTACACGTGTGAAGCTAAAATACATACGTATCTAAATCCCACCCATATTAGTATATTATATATAGGCGTTACTAAAATAGCTACGTGTCAAAAAGGCTCATATACGTATCTCAAAAACTATTGCCAGAGTGTACTTTTTGCTTTTCTGTGATTTGAGGGGCCATGTATGGTGATTTTATTGCCTAAAATGGCCTCTGGGGCCTCAAGGATTTAGTACTTTAAATTTTGAGAGCTATAGTGTTTGGTATAGTAGAGGGGCAGCCAAATGGGTATGTTCCTGACTTTTTCGAAAAACCCCCGTTGGTACACAGAAAAGAAGGGAAACCAAGATCCTAAGATATGTATATTAGTTATATGTATTATATATTGATTGTGATATAGGGGATTTGTATCTTAGTTAGTGATATCTGTATATTCAGATTAGGTGTATATGATATAGGTAGGTTTATTGTGTACCTTGTTATTTGTATATTTCTTTGTTGGGAGTGGGGTAGGTATATTGGTTGTGTACCTAGTATCTGTATACTTAGTTTTATTTTGTTTGGGAGGTAATTGATTATATACTCGGTTTGTGTACACAGAAATACCTAGAGTTTTCTGGGCTCTAGGTATTCTTTTTATTTATCTTTTGTGGTGTTGGGAGAGGGATACTAGATCTTCTGGGTTCTGAAGTATATCCTGTAGGTATGGGTTTATCTCTTGGATGTTATACTGGGCTTGGAACCTAGAGATGGTACCCTTTAGTTCATCTATTAGAGTATCATAGAGGTTATTGTATATTATCTCTTTGATTTTGGTTTGGACTTCTTTGTTTTGTTCTAAGGGTATTTGTCGGGTGGTTGAGACTTGGATTTCTATTGGTTTCTCTAGGTCTGGTACCGTTGGTATGTTACCTATATAGTCTAGTCCAGAGATGAGTTCTAATATTTCTTCGTTGGACATAGATAATATATAGTTGGGCTCTTTGTATACTTTGCAGGATAGTATTTGATTACCATTCTGACTGATTGTGATTCTTGATGAAGGATTTGTTGTTTTCATTGTTTTAGTTATTTTTTAATTGTTCGAGTAGGTTTGATATCTCAAGTTGATGAAGGATTTCTGTTTCCTTGTGATTGGATTCCCATCCATAGTATCTGGCAATGATATAGGATTTGAGTACATCCCTGATATCTAAGTTATGAGTACCTATGTGATAGGTACTCATGATGTAGGCAATTGTTTTCATGGCATTATCCGAGTAATTGTTTTTCGAATGTTTCTTGGTCATCGGGATCGGGCCAGTTAATGGATTCTTCCATGTATTCAATGACTAAGTCCATGAATTGTCCCTGTAATTCTGGGTTAAGGGTTGAAATCTCTGTTTGTACTTCCCGTTGGATTTGGTCGTAGTGATAAGCAAAGATTCTGCGGATACGGGTTGAGATACCGGCATACTTTTTTAATAATTCATTATTTTTCATAAATCTAAAATTTTAAATAGTTATTAATTAAATTTTACTCTGCAAATATAAGCACTTTAAATTATATATGCAAATCATGGTTATCCTGGCTGAGGAATAGGTATGATATCTGTTATGATGACTTTTTCTGAGGTAAGATTCCAATAGTTCTGGATTTCCTTCAGGGCATTAATCATATGTAGATGTTCTGGTATAAGTTCTTCTCCAGGATATTTGAGGTAATCCCTTATTTGTTCTGTTCGATAATTGATGGTAAAGGCTTGAGTATCCTTTAGTATTTCACGTACATGCGTTTGTCCGATATTATTTACCTGTATATTATCGAATATTTGATATGAAATTAGAAATCTACCTTGGGTTAGCATATATCTCTACTATTTGTTCATATTTATCCGTGCTAGTAAAAGTATCAAGGAAATAGTTATATTCCTTCTCATTAGTATGGAATGGATGCTTGTGCAATTCATATTTGCAATAATGTTCCCATGGGTTACCTGGTATGAAGGTATCTAAGTTAGGCCCTGAGGAATTAAGGAATAAGACTAAGATAAGCCCTATTCCTATGTAATATAATGCTGTTCTCATAATTCGTTACAGATTGGTTCCATATTATAGTTCTTTTAAAATTGCTGTTTTAAATCCGTTTGCTGTAAGTTCTTGAGTCTCTATATGTACAAGTTCAAAGTAATTCTCTATGTCTTGGATAGTTTTGAAATGTAATGGTACATGATCTTTATCGGCATCATAACCATATTCGTTTTCTACTTGGTCTACCAGTTCTTGGTAAGCTTTACCTGGATGCTCTTCCAAGGAATGGAAAATCCCTTGGATATAAGAGCCTTCTACGATTACTAGGGTTGTTATTGTTAGTTTCATGACATTAGAATTCTAAGTTAAATAATTGAATGGTAAGCATACTTGGGAATTTCCCTCCTTCGTAATGAATATTAGAAGCATTGGAGTAATTGTAGAAATTATCCTTTAGTGATATCTTAAGAATATCCAATAGCAATGGATATAACTTGTACTGGTTAGCATTTAGCCATTCGTTATATTCTTGGATATCGAATTCTGAAGTAAAAGTAGCAGAGAGTTGGATAAAGGGTTTATCCAAAGAATCTGGGTTATGGATATTTGTCTTAAGCCAAACCTTGGAAAGCATATGAGATTCCTTTTGCATTAGGTTGACTGAACCAGTATTTTGCCATTGTTCGTATTGGTAAATTGTGATACCGGTTTTAAGGGCTGTTGTAATGTTGTTCAAGTTCATGACTGCCTAAATTTTAAATGAATAATATATTTCTTTTCTCTGATGCAAATTTAATACTTTATTTTTAAATATGCAATATCCCAGATTACTTAGCTGAGGCTTCTATTGGGTATCTGATAGAGCCTTTTCTGGATAAGGAAGAGGCCATTAATGGATTTTACATATTTCGCATCTTTACGGAAGGCATCTGGATTCTTTTTCTTAAACTGATGCCACCAATCATCATATTCTTCAAGGGTTTTGAATACCTTGTTTAAATCCTTAGTGGGACCTGTTAATTGAATGGTCTTAGGCCATACTTTAACATCTATTCTCTTACCTTCATCGAAATGTATACGAGATGGTATAATTACTTCATCTGGACCTGGGTATGGAGTTGTGCTCATAATTTCGTTATTGTAAAAGTTATGTAATTGTCTTTAGTTATCACAAATGTAATGATAGCATTACCTTGTATTGAAATAGATAGAGATTCAGGAGTATCTGCTAATATGTAGTAACTTAAGAAGTTAGCTCTAAGCAAATTAGTAAGTACTTCCCTTAGTCTGAACAAGGTACAATTATCAGGATTACCATAGATTACTGATTGAAGGTATTGGTCCTGATGATTAAGATGGTACCATCTTAATCTAGCCAAGTTTAGTTTCTCGGCTAGATCAAATTGTACGATATTTAAAAGTCTTCTTATGGGTGTCATACTGTAAAGGTAATTTGCATTATGTTTGAAGATATACGGTTGATAGATTTGATATTAGCTTCTCCATCAGTGAAGTTCATGGCAAAGTTTACCAGAGCATCTGCAGCACCATTAGAAGTATCGGGAGTTTGAAATAAGAAAGAGTATATTGCAAATCCATCCTGTTTAGATATCATTGCAGATAATGCTAAGCATTGGTTTTCAACGTAGGCATTAACTAATAGATTCATTAGATTGTTGCTGTAATCTAGGATTTCCTCTAAGTCTAAGGAAAATAATTCTTGGATTTGAAGACCTAGGTTAGTAACTAACTTGTCTAGATGTTGTGTGGTTTGGAAGGTTTCAATCTTTTTCATAAGTCTAAAATTTTAAATAGTTATTAATTTCTTTTCTCTGATGCAAATATAACTACTTTATTTTATATATGCAAACCCTGGAATACTAAGCTGAGGATATATGTAAACGCTAAGAAAGGCAGAGGGTTAGTCTGCCTTTCGAATTTATACTCTGTATCGGATTAAACCCCATTTATCGTTTACTAGCCTGAATATCCAGAGATAATGGTTAGTGAACTCTAATAGCTTACTGTATTCAGAGGTTTCAAATACCAAGAGATCTGAGTTCTTTTCTAGAATATTGAAATGGATGGTTTTATTAGTACCCTTTCGAAGGATTTCTCTGAGATCATTCTTTAGAGTATCATCCGAAATGAACATATTATATTGTTCTCCCATATAATCCAGATATTTATCCCTGATATCTGGATATATTCTAGACTGGCTTACGTTAAATTGTTTCGTTTTCATCTTGATTTTCTTGATTTATGTTACGTTCGATAATGTTTTTAATACATATTCTTCGGCCCTCTTCTTCTGTCTGATCTAAGATATATGTAAGAGAATGACTAAGGAATAACATATCTGTATCGTAATTCCTCTTGAATACCAGCAATTCAAATTCCTTTAACCAATTATGTTGCATCAATTCCAGTATCTCCTCTAAACCAACATGGTCCGTATCCATATATCCTTGGCATTTATACCAGATATCTGTAAAGACTCCAGTAATATATTCTGGTATCTTGAATCTATCAGATACTTCATGGGCTGGAACTAAAGCCTTAGCAGCTTGGTATTTTTCTTTGGTTATTACCATGTCTGATTTTCCTGATAGCTTTCTACTGAGGTTAACTATAAGTGGTACCTTGTAGTATAATAGGTAAGGTTCTTTGTCATATACCCAGTATCTGCTTTTGTATTCCTGATAGATTAGTACATAAGGCTTATCTGAATACATACCGAAGAGTCTCATATAAGCCGATAGGTAATTCTCTAGGTCTTTAGCACATTGTATATTCTGATTGAATACTACCTTAGTATCTTCTAGGTAGATTAGATTCAGGGAATAACTTAACTCTGGTTCCCGTTTACGAAATCTGTTGAATAGGTTTTTGATGTTCATAATGTCTAATATGTAAAATTGTTATAATTTATTTTGATGCAAATTTAAGAATAATAAATTAATTATGCAATAAACCTCGATTACCTGTTGAGGAATTGTTCAGCTATTGATGTAGGCTCTTTTTCTTCATATTGCTCTTCATCTAAATACATATCTATCTCTGGGTCTGGATCCTCGGGATCTATGTTAGCTTCTATCTCTCTTCTTAATTCATGGTGTTCTCTTGAAGAGAGTTCCATAGCTCCCTTGTAATCATCGGTAATTTGCCTCATCTCTGCAGTATTCAAAGTAAGGCCCTCTTTGGTAGTATCAATTCCTTCTTGCTTAGTAGCAACTACCTCGGGTAAAGAAGATAAATCATAGTGATCTGCCAATAATTTGGCTTCCTGTGGCTTGTCCATTATCTTTTGAGATTCTAGGATAATCTTTCTAGCTTCATCTATTGATATGCCTTGGTTCTGATTCAATTGATTATTCTGGGTATCTCCAAATTGATTAAAGATATTGGTAGTTCCTCCACCCATAAATGTACGTATGATAGACTGTAATGAAGTAGAAGAATCCAGTTTCATCTTAAGAGCTTTATTCAATTCAGCAGATATGAATGGAGTATAATGTCCTCCCTGAGATTCTCTTAGGATATTTACCTGATGGGAGATTTCCATTCTATCCTCTAAAGCCCATGCTACTTGTTCTCCCAATAGAGCTTGTAGCATTTCTTCCTGTCTTTCTTTATCCCAAAGCTTAGATTGCAATAATCTATCTCTCATAAATACTCGTATGTAATTGATATCTATACCTGTCTTTGTTGAGAAGGTATTAATATCATACATAATCCCACATAGCATACCATTACCCATCAACCAGTGATTGATAATGTAGTTGTATACCTTTTGTAAATCTTCAAGATTCTGACTCTTTTGGTATTCTGCTGCCATTGCAGTAGTTCCCATAGGTCTAGGAAATCTTTTTATGTTGTCTTTTGCCATTATACAAATATTCTTTTCTTATATCCTTAGATTCATCGTATCCAATCCTTTTAAGAGGACGAGCTACGTATAGTTGATAAATATTAGAATACCAATAACCAACTGCTATATTGAGTTCTTCATTTAAAGCCAAAATGAATTGAGTATCGGTAATCCTATCCCTAGTAAATATCCAGGTATAATTTCCTTCAAGGTTGGGAACCTTGTTATAGAATTCCCAACCTTTAATTACCTTAAAAATATTGCCATGAAGGTCAACGATTTCCTTTGCCATAATTGCCTTTTTTACCTCTCGAGGATTTTTTGTCTTGTTCACTAGAGTTATTTTTCATTTCCTCTATCCTTTTTTGTGTTTCTGGGTACCAGAGTTTTCTTAGGAGCACTACCTGAGTTGCAAAAAATGCCTTCCATAAATTCTGGGATAAAGGTCTTATACTTTGCCGACTGATTTCATTAAATTTATCCTCGAAGTGTTTTACTACCTTTTTAAAATCTGAATAATATATGTGACCAGTTACTGGGTTTATCTTTTGTTGCCTTTGGCATACTTCTAGTAAATCTTCTCCCATTTTATTCATAAACTCCCCTCTATTAAATTGGAAGTTCTCTTGATCTAGTCTAAATATCTTTACGTAATCTTTTGTTTCCATTATATTATATCTCTGTTTCTAGGTGTTTAACATCATAGGGTAATACCTGAAATAAGTATCCCCTTTTATCATCCTCGTAATAGGATGACCATAATCTCCCTTTTAATCGGTATAAATCCAAGTCATAAGTTTTCTTGGGTATACCTGTGATAAATAATTTGTGATTGCCTCCTGGGTTAACTTCGAATTCCCACTGGGTAAAATTTCCTATGGTACCATAATCTGGCAATTTATTTCCCAGTAGGGTTGGTAAGGCAATATCCTTTACCAGAGTTTCTTTGGGGACCCTTTTCCCATTTACCCAGATCCCCAGTTGTGATTTACCGATATATACATCTTTTACTATTTCTCGAAACATAATTCAATGATTATAAATTTGACACCTTGACCTAATTCTAAGTCATTTACTGCATTAATATCCCTAGTATTATGTTGAAGGTTTCTTAAAGAAATTCTAGAATCTTTCGATATCCTATAAGATCTTCTTACCAAGAGTAAAGCATTTCTCCAACAAGCAACCATAGAAGATACTGGCCCAGAGAATAAAACCTTGCTGGTCTTATTTATCTCTACCATTTTTTCTTCGTATAGTTTTTGACTCTGAAGATACCATACTTTTATTTCTCTTATGTTTTCTTTTCTTCTTTCTAGAATCAGCTTTGACATAATCTTCTATTTCTTCAAGTTTACCCAACAATAAGAATCTTACGAACATATCTATAGGCCTGAAAAAGTAATTTCTTATATTCTCAGTGCCTAGATAATAATCATATACGATAAAGAATTTTTTAATCTTTCCGTGTTTGAGAGATCTTTGAACAAGGTAATTCTTTACACATCTCTTGTGAAGTTCTACCATGTCCTTTTCCTGTTTTTCCATCTCCTTATCGGAGAATATTCGATAGTCCATAACCAAAATAAATATGGGACTGGGAATATTAATTGCCCTCAAGTGATTCCCAGTCCCGGGTTAACAAAGGATTAATTATACTGCTTCATCTACCTTCAATACTTTTTTCTGGAAGGTAATATATTTATTTTGGGCAGACTTGTATTCTTTAGAGTTATGATCTTGGATTCGGAGCATTTCCCTTTCTAATTTACGAAGTTCATTACGGGTTTGTTGTCTCCATTTCTTTCTTGAAAGAGTATCAGTAACATCATCTGGGTAAATGTATTTCACTTCCCGATTAGAGATTACTTGTTCGATGATATTGGGTTTCTGTTGTTTGGCAACTTCCTTGACAACTTCTTCCTTTTTAGTAGAAGCTTTCTTGGTAGTAGTTTTTACCAATTTTGCTTTGGGTTCTTCCTTAGCCTTAGATTCTTTAGTTTCTTTTGGCTTTTGTGTTTTAGAAGCCTTAACTTCCTTCAATGAGTTAGATACTTGATTGTTGATTAACTCGGTTACCTTGTTCAAATTTACTTTTTTCATAACTGACTAATATTAAAATGTTATTAATTAATTTCTCTATGCAAATATACAAACTATTTTTTAAATAGAAAAATATTTCTAATTTATTTTATCAATAGCTGAGGATCCCTAGTCGAGTAGGAAATCAAAGATTTCATCTGGGTTCTCATCTAGGTTTTCTGGATCATCATAGTAAGAATCTAACTTGTCGATATAGATATCATATTCTGATTCTTCTAGTGATTCATTACTAGGTGCAGTATATTTATAAGGTACTGCTTTATATAGATTACTAGGAGGATAAGGTTCTGATATTCTTGGTTGAATAGATATATCACGGGAAGGAGTTACCTCCCCAGGATTATCGATGTTGGCAATAAATCCCAAGAAAGCAACTCCCAGAATGGAAAACGGAAAAATAATATGTTTAGTTTTTGAGTTCATATCCTGTAGCTTCATATTGTCCTTTGATATGAGAATTAAGATATCTCCCTTTAGATTCGGCATTCATTAGTTCTTCGAAAGTTTTTCTGGGAACTAAATCATACCGGTAAACTTTGTTGCCCTTAAAAGCAACCCATAAGTGTTTGTTTTTGTTGTCATACCCAATACCTTCTATATTAGAAGATTCTACTGGATTCATTTTAATACCAGTATTCATGGTAACTGATTCAAGATATTCTTCTCTGTCCATAATTTAAAGTTTTAAAAGTGTTAACTCCGGATGTAATACGTTGGTATATTTTTGGATGATTGCCCATGCTCCCAAAACTCCTTGAGAATTATCTGTTATCCATTCTTCCTCCATTTTCCATAGGATATGAGAGCAGACGTATAATTGATACTCTGTAAGAGTTTTTATAAGTTGAGGATATTCTATCATATCTGAATAGAGTTTTATCATATTATCTAATACTCCTCTTATTTCTCCCTCTTCAATCTGAAGAAGTTTTTTAAGAAGGTAATGATCGGTATCCTCTAAATTTTTAGAGATATGAGTTAGTGCCTCAACTTGGATTTGGGCAATGTTCTTAATAACCGTTTTGGTTTCTGCATCCATTTTTCTTATTATTTATTTCGTTATACAAATATATAAAATTTATATATAATATGCAAATATTGCTGAGGTAGGTAGTGGATTATCTCTTCAGGATCTCAGCCATCTTTTCCTTGATTGAATCGGGGAATATGGCATCTGATGCCCATCTTAAGAAGAACTTAGATGGTTTCTTATCCGGAGTCATAAGCAATTGCCTTTGTTCTGTAGAGAATTTAATTCGTTCTGCCTCTAACATATACTTAGGTAACTTAGTAAATTCTGCCTGAGAGAATGAGATAGTAGTTTTACCGGTCTGAGCCCTAAAGGGTTTCTTCCTTTCCTTATACAGATAGGGAACGATCTTCTTTGAGGGACCTTGCAGAATACTGAACCCAAATAGAATCATAGGGTCAAATTTATCTGTCTTAGGATCTTTTGCTCTCTTTATACATCTTGCCATCCATGAATAAGAATCGAGATATTGGCCATTGTTGGTGGGTTCTCCCACATCTTTCTTATCGAATTTAAATTCCGGGAAATGATAAAGGAAATCCTCTGTAAGGATGAATACAAATCCAAGATCTCTAAGATACTTAATAATATCCTGTTGGCTTTTGCCTTCATTTACCATCTTTTCTACATCAGCAAGGATATCTTCTCTTGGGGATTCCAATTCTTTAGATTGAGTATTAGAGGGTCTTCCTCTACCTGCAGATTCTTTGATTGGTAAGTTACCAGATAATTTATCCAAGTATTCTTTGAATTGAGAAATATCTTGTTGATTAACAAGGGTTACTTCTATTCTTATTGGACCTTTATGTTGTACCTTTGGACCGGCATACATCTCAGTGCAAGCATCTACTAATCTATCAGATAAAGGATTACCATTTTCTGAAAGTGTAGTGATACGCAGTTTGGGTTTGAATATTTCTTTTTCTTCTTTCATAACTTTAGAGATAAAAAGGGCCTGGACAAAGATTATTGCCAGGCCCAAAACTACTAATAACTAACAAAACAAATATAAGAATGGAAATTAATCCTCGTCTTTGGCCTTTTTCTTCTTAGAATCTTTGGCCTTTTTATCTTTCTTAGAAGGCTTATCCTTTTTGGATTCCTTCTTAGGTTCTTCCTTCTGCTTAGATTCTTTTGGAGTCTTACCTGCAGCCAATTTTCTCTGAGCCATACGATATTTCTTCTTTTCTTCGGAAGTCATTTCTCTTCCGTCTACCAAAGGATAATCGTATTTAGTTGCTGTTCTACCTGAACTAGCTTTTTCCTTTTTCTCTTTTGCTTTAGCTTCCTTCTTAGCTTTCTTTTCATCTTCAGAAGCCTTTTTCATTTTTACCAGCTTCTTCTGATTAGCAGTGTCTTTCTCAGGATATTGGGCAGCAACTTTATCTCTTTCCTTGTTAAGTTTTGCCATAAGTTCTTTTACTGCCTTACCATGAGTTTTGTCCTTTGACCAATCCTTTGCAGGATCCAGGTTATTTTCTTTCAGGTAGTTTTCCAAAGCCTTTGCAGCTTTTGTGATTTCCGGAGTCTTATCAGCCGGTTTCTTTGCTTTTTTAGCAGGTTTTACTTTCTTTGTCATATCCTTATTAATTTATGAGTTTATATTTACCTATAGAAATGAATCCGAATTAAAGGTAGGGATTTCCTTGATTTCTAGGATTTTTAATTCAATCCCTTTTACCATTGCACAAGTATGAAGATAATCAGATATCTCTCTTTGAGTTAATCCTGAGAAAATACTGGTTTTAGTTTCATTTCCCCATATATATTTCACTTCTAGAACTGGATTGTTAAGAATATCTTTTACTCTTTGTGATAAAGAATAAAGTTTTCTTTTCTGATACATAATATGGGCTTGGTGTTTCCTATATTCACCCATCTTATTCTGCTGCAAGGATATATGAGCTTGGTATTTATAGTATTTGATATCCTTGTATATTTCAGCAATCTGTGAAATTAAGGATGAGAAGGATCTTTTTTCCATTGTGGCCTTTTTATTTGGGATTGATATTCTAAAATCATTTCCTTAGCTTCTGATATTATGTTTTCTGTTAATTCCCTTTCTGAGGGATTTTTGCATACTTCTAGAAATGAAGTATAATCTTCTATCAGATTATTAAGTGCAATGATTTGTATATTCTTTCTTATCTCCTCTTTGGTTACCATAGGTTATGAAAATAAAAAAGCCCATCACCTTCGCAGGCAATGAGCTTGGATAATTGATATAATGTATAATCGTTATGGAGTTTAATCTTCGTTTTCTTCAGAAGTTTCTTCTTCATCTACTTCCTCGTCAGTGTCTTTTTCTTTCTTTGACTTCGGAGTAGTGATAATACCATGTCCTTTCTTTGACTTAATTGCCAATTCTCCAGGAACAAAAGCAACCGATGTGTTTACTGGAGCACCATCTACTACCAATACTGAAGTTACCAATACTCCCTGAGCACCTTTCTTGGTTTTGATTGCATAACCGAAGTTCTGAACTTCTGAGTTATCAGAAATCTTGATAACATCGATTTGTTTACCGTTCGGTCTCTGACCTGCAGGGCGGTTTTTGATAGCTTCCATACGAGCTTTGCGTTTAGCTTCTTTTTCAGGATCTTTTTCCTTAGCACCCTTTTTCTTAGTGTCTTCTTTTTTCTTTGCCATAATCTTAATAAGTTTTTAAAAGTTGTGTTATAAATAAGTTGTGACTTCTACATAACCTAATAGTAGTTAATTTTTAGGGTAGGAGATGATTCCTACCCTTTATGCTAGGTAAATGGATTATTTTTTACCCTTTTTACCTTTACCCTTAGCTTCCTTCTTAGCCGGCAATTTGATACCTAATTCTTTGGCAATTGCCTTACGAAGTTTCTCAATGTCTTCTTCATCGAAGTCGTCTGGATCAGTATCAAGGTCTTTGTCATCGCAAACATCTTCCAATTCTTCGAAGTCCATTTCAGCAAGAGCTTCTCCAGTCAGTTCTTCCTCTTCTTCCTCCTCGTCTTCTTCATCTTCATCGGAATCATCCTCGTCCTCATTTTCTTCGTCTTCCTCATCCTCTTCAGAATCATCTTCATCTTCGTCATCTTCCGATTCTTCTTCGTCCTCATCGTCATCTGATTCTTCCTCTTCCTCTTCTTCGTCTTCATCTTCTTCTGAACCGAAGATTTCAGATGCCTGATCTGCAGTCAGCATAATGGGAGCCGGGATAATCTTTACCGAACCATCTTCGTAAGTAATAATGATATTACCGTTGATTTCTACTCTAGATACTTCTTTAAGTTCAACTTTCTTAGTTTCTTTTTTCTTAGCCATAATTGTTTAATTTTAATGGTTTGTTAATGAATATAGTTAATCACTCAGTTATAAGCTTTTTATACTTCTTTAGGAATGGTCCCAAAGATTCATGTGCATTATTAAATTGTTTTATGTTTTCTAGAACGGTATTAAACTGTTCCTGTGAAGTTATTTCAACTACTTCAGAGTTTATAACTTGGTCCACTTGATTATAGGTCATAATCTTAAAGGATTTGCCCTCAAATGGATTATATGGTCCATGTTGTTCTAATTTAGTGTTCATCGCTATATGATATTTTAGTTAAACCTGGAAAACCCAATTTACCCATCATTTCTGTGTATGATTGATATTTTCCTTTTTTCGAAGTTTCATAGTTATCAGAAAATCTTATTGGGTAGACCCAAATTTCTGAATCTAGTTTCCTATTGGTCATGAAGTAAGCATACTTATTCCTTATTTTATAATCAGATAGAGGTTTCCATAGTTCCCATTGTAATTCTCTTATGAGATATTTATCTGGGATAATAACCTGATTCTGAAATTTCAGAGAAGCTTCTCCAAAGTCATCTAAGAAATCGTAGGCCTTTTTGAATAAGATACGATTAAACTTAATATGATATACCTTGGTAAGGAACAGGGCTATTTGCCAAATCCTAGGAGGATGATTCAAGCAATCAAGGTTAAATTGGTTCTTTTCCCCTTGACTCAGCTTGTTGTATCTCCTGTAGGATAGCAGAATGGACCTGTAATCTCTTTTGCTTTCGATATTCAGGTGAGAATTCATCCCTATACCCGTATAATGCAATTTGGTATGCCCTGTTGAATGCCCTTCTTCCATGTTTCTTATAAATTTTATTCATTCTTACTACAAAATGCCTCCTCCTATGTTTATCCATCCTTGCTTCAGCAGGGAAGATAAATCTTCGTATTTTAGTTGGCTTACCCTTAAAGAATATCGATTGATGACCTTTCTTGGGTAAATCAGTTATGCCTTGTTTTATAAGATTCTTACCCTTGATAGTATGAATGTATAAATTGGCATCTACTCCTAATAAAAGAGTTATGGTTCTTCTAGCATGGTATCTTGAAAAGAATCCTAAACCACATATATGTTTTTTATATAACAACTTCTCGGTTCGGTATTTACTTTCTGTTGCATATTGATATTTGGTCCATCCCCAATATTCATCAGGCCTCCAAGTCCATACATATATTAAGTCTGGGTATATTTTCCGATTATCCCTTGCTAGTTTTACCATTTAATTTCCTTTTTGCAGCCCTGTACCAGAGTTGAATGGATTTCTCATTAGCATCAGGGAATTTCTTTTTCATTCTCCTTACTACTCTCTCTTGGTCAAATCCCTTTTCGGTTAATTCATAACAATAGGATTTCTTAGTACCCTTAATGAGGTTAAAAGAATCTCTTTCTCTTGGAGGTTTCTTTTCTTTGGGTTTCTTTATACCTGGTACTCTTTTTAATTTTCGAATACCATCTTCTCCCTCTTCTCCTAAGAATCCTAATCTTAATCTTGAATTACGGATTGGGTCAGTTTTATCATAACCGATTGCTTCCAATTGTTTATCTGCCCATTCATCATACTGGTCAATTAAAGATTTATCGGGTTTGTTAGTAGAGTTACTGATATACTTGATTAAATCAAATACTCCTGCAGCACAAGCATCAGGAAAAGGCATACCAAGGATTACCGCCTTTCTTTTGAGATCCTTGTACTTCATGTTTCTACCTGCAGCTCCTAGGAAATTTTGTTTTTCCTTTGATGGAGCTGGTTTATCTTTTTTCTTTTTTGCCATAGTTTTAGAATCTTTGATTGTAATAGGTTTGAGTTAATTCTTCATGAGTTACATACTCATAGGGAACTAATCCCATGTTATCAATCTTATCGAAGAGATCATTAGGTAAATCATAAGTGATTAACCATAAGTAATTCTCTTGAGTAATGTGGTTTGATACCATATCCTTAATTTTTGGGAAATTAGGTAATAGGTTCAATTTATCATCCTCCCAGCTATCACTGAATTGGTTGAGGATATTATTTGCTTTGTTAAAGCGGATGTCTAAGTTGGTATTCTTCATATTGTCTATATTAAAATTTTGTCTAATTAATTTTCTGATGCAAATATAATACTTATATATTATATAGAAAAATATTCTACTTATTATTTTAATATTAGCTGAGGATCAATAGAAGGAGTCTTCTTTCACTCTAGCAGCTCCTGGTTGAGGTTTCTTCTTTGGTTTTCGTTTTATGTGAGTGTTATAGGCCATATCCAATTGCTTCACATTGAAATCCATGTTATTTACCTGATTGTAATTCAAAGCCTTTTCGATACATAATCTATATTCTGGCCAAAACTTCTGACCTAGTTTTACAGTAGTAGTCTTGGCATTGAATTTAGATACCATGAATCCAAATGTATCTGCATCATCCTTATCCTCGAATATATACATGTAGAATTTACTGAATTCCCTCATTACCTCATCTGTAGGTCTTACGGGAAGTAATAAATATCCATCAGTATATAAATCTTCAGATATTAAACATACCCACCATTTCTTTATACTAGGCTTTACCTTATACTTAAACCTTTCTCTTAGTTTAGTATGAACCCATTCTGGTACTTTCTCTAATAAGTAGTTGATATAAATCTTTTCTTTCTTATTGGCTCTTCTTTTGAAAGCAGAGGGTTGCTGTACTTGCCTGGGTAATATCCTAAAGTTATTCCATCTATCGAATTCTAATATCAAACCTAGAGAATGTTTATCCCATTCATTATCTGAACCTTGTAGTCTTCTTATATTTCTTTCTAGATTACGAGTATTTACCTTAGGAACTAATTGGGAGGCATCTCCAGTATTTAGTAGAGCCTCTTTCCTTTTCATCCTTTTTTCTATGCAAGCCTCGATATAATCCTGGAAGTTTCTTTCACATGGGCAATCTGGTCTAAATATTGACTCATGTATTTCGAAGAAATCCGAAAATAATCGGAAGAACTTTTCAGACCTTTCTTTTATTTCTAGGTACTTATAATGAGATAATTTTAATATCTCTCCAGCTTCCCAAGAGGATTTACTCTCTGATAACTGAAGAAAAAGGGACTGCTGCTCGGTTGGAGTCAAACAGTCCCATGCTTTCTTTTGGTATTCATTCATATTAACGCCTCCTTTTATTAATGTTCTCTTCTATCTTTTCAGAAGTAATAGAATTTGGGTCATAGTCAAAGTTATTACAATGTAATTTATCTGGATCTGAATCCTGATATACACTGTAAAGAACACTATCAAAATCAAGAGTTACTTCCATTTTACCATGTTCTGGGTAAATGAGTACTTTTACTGTTCTATTAGTGTAATTTACATCTAATACTGTAGCATCTATACCTTCATAGGGATAACCCTTTAAAACGATATAATCACCAGGTTTTACATTCATAAGGTCATCAACAGAATATTTCTTATTTGCTTTTGCTAATCTTATGAACCTTCTTACATCTTTTCTAGAACAAGTTGCAACTAATGAAAAATCATCGAAGTCTTCAGCATTATCTATGCGTACCTTCTTTTTTCTTTCGTGCATTGTTTCAGTAGATTTAAGAAAGGTTCTTATACCTGAGATATTTCGTTTTAGTTTATTTAAAAAAGGCCTTGAGAAAGCATTCTCTGTTGGCATTCTCATAAAACCATAATTGAAAAGTATAGGAACAGATTCAAATACCATCTTACCCTTTACTGTTCTCTTAAGTATATCTAGAGTTGGGATAATAACCTTGATATTTTCGTATCCCTTTTCTTTTAACTCTTTTTCGATAAGGTGATAATACTTTCTTTCTAGGTAGAAGATTACATAGGAGTATGGGATACGTTTTTTCATATTACTGATTTTTTACGATTAACTTAGCTTGTTTGTGAATCATCTTGTACGGTACTTTTAATATTTCACTAGCCATGAATACCATAAGAGTATTCCCAGGTACTTGGATATACATTACCTTAGTAACATACTGGGCAATAATATCTCCAAGTTTAACACCTACTACAAAGAAAAATTCTGCTGAGGGCATTGAATTATATCTCATACATAAGATGGGTACTTTCTTTGCCCTTTTAGCATCTTTACTTGCTTGTTCCCAGAATTTTAATATATCACAGGATTTATTACCCAATAATACATGTTCGAATTTGATGTCTTTGTAGTTTTTACATTCTACCGAGATTTTACATCTATGGGCATGTCTTTCATCCTGACACATAATATCCGAAGACAAATCCATACTCTGATGATTTGCACCAGAGTAGGGTGTTCTGCCGAATTTGAAAGAAGTCCATTCCGTAAACCATTTTGAGACTTTGAGTTCAAATCTTGATCCCTTTTTCTTACTGTTCATAGTTCTTAAATTTATCTTTATATTTGATTAAACCTTTACCATTTAAGATTCTTTTCACAGAAGAAACATGGATTGGTAATATATTAGCTATCTCAAGATTTGATAAGCCCTGGTTATGTAGATGGTGTACATCGTTAAAATATATTATTTTGTTGGGAGTAGGTAAACACCCATCGAACCAAGCCTGTAAAGTATTCTCTAGATCAGTACCCCATTTTAAATTTTTAACCCTACAATCTTGCTTGTTATTATTTAAGTGCATAACTATGGGTAACCCATCTGGATTAGGTAAATATACCGTAGCTACTAACCTATGTAATAACCAAGATTTCATATTAATCTTACATTTTAAATAACCATCAGATTTACCATCGGAATATACAGAAATCCTTAACCAATATCCATTACCTAAATTTCTATATACTCTACCATTTCGAGATACATAGTATTTATTACCAGGTACATTTGGTTTCCATTTAATCCTAAGTATCTTGGATCTACCATGATCAATAGCAGAGTATAAGTTACTAAACTTCTTTTTACTATTTGCCATAATTTCATTGTATTGTTTATGGATCATAGTGGTTTATAATAACTAAGGCCCTTGATTTTCTCTACTTGCAGGATCTTAGTATTTGATAAAGGTAATGAGTCGTGATGTGTTATTAAAAATAATGATTTACCGTTGAATATGTGTTTTATTAGGTTTATTACCAATTCTATGTTATCAGAACTTAGAGATTCAAATACTTCATCTAAGAATGCTAGGTTAATACCCTTACTTGCAGTCAAAGCTTCATGCATTGCGAAAGCCATACATAGATTACATACTTGTTTTTCACCTCCTGATAGTTCATCATAATCAATAATGTGATTATCCCTTTCTATAAGGGTAACAAAATCCTTTCTAGTTGAATTAAGATCAATGTTAAACTCAATTCTAAAACCTAATACTTCTGAATAACTAGCTAGAGTACGATTTAATAAATGTAGGGATGAATCAAATAGATATGCCTTGATCCCATTATTACCAAGAGGGTCATTTATCAACCAATTATAATTCTCTAACTCTAGTTCTCGGTTATGGTAATCTTCATCTACCTTTCTTAAATCCTTACGAATCTTTTTTAGTCTTTCTTTGTATTTGGTAGACATTACCTTTAGTTTCTGATTCTTAAGATCTTTTATTTCCTGGTCTATATCTGCCAAATCTGAAGCAATATCGGAACATTCTTTAACTAGAGTCTTATACTTACTGCAGTTAAATTCTAGTTCATCTAATCTCTCTACGGATTCTTCATATAAGCTTTGAAGTTCTTCCCTTTCTTTAAATGCTTTACTGATGGGAGTAAGCATTTTCAAGGCTTTCTTATATTGTTTATTCTTTATTAATTCTATGGACTCATCCACCAGTTCATTTAAGGGAGTATTTAGAGTTTCCTTGTTTATCTTAATTCGATTCTTTATCTCTTGTACTGCTTTGGTTTGATTTCTTACCTTTTGTTCTATTGCTACATCTACTTCATCTGAAATATGTTTTTGTTTTGCAATAAGTAACGCAGTTAGGTCTTTCCGTTCTTCCTTTAGTTTCCTAGATTTTTCTCTGAGATCTTTCTTAAAGGATTTCTCCCTTGACCTCAAATCGAAGTAAGCTTCTTTATTGGCCTCTAATTCTTTCTTTAGTGAAAGGGATTCGGATTCTAATTGATTAATCTCATTTAAGATAACTGCCTTATCTTGATTAGCTATACCCTTTGCTAAATTTAGGTATTCTAAATCGAATACTTCCTCAAAAAGCTTTTTCTTATCCGAATTAGATTCTTGGATTAATCTCTTAATACCCTGACCGAACATAATTGAGTTCATGAATAACAGATAGGATAATCCTAGTTCTTTATTGATGGCATTCTGTAATTCATTCTTACCCTTGATATTAATAATCTCGGCATTTTTAATGATTATGAGTCTATCATTTCCCTTAGCACCATCCTCTAGGTAATCTTTGAATTTTTGACATCTGATTACCTTATAGGAATCTTGGTTTTTCTGAAAAAATACTTCTACCATGGTTCCCTTATAATCTTTAGGTTGGTATTCTTTCCAAGTATTTACCTCAGATACTCCCTTTATGTTTTTCCCATATAATGCCCATACCAAGGCATTCAGTAAAGTTGATTTCCCAAAACCATTAGGAGCTTTGATAAGAACCGTACAATCTTGGTTTAATTGTAAACTGAAGGAATCTATAGAACAGAATCCCTGTATATTTAACCTTGTAAATGTCAACATGATTCAGCTTTGTTTAAAGTATCAATTAAAAGTTGTTTCTTAGCATCATCCTTTATGCCTTTCTCCCTTAAATACCTTTTTGCTAGAGTTTTCTTAGAAACTTGCTTAGTAATCTTATGATTTATATTTACTTGAATACTAGTTTTCTTGGGTAAAATGGTGTAATAATTGCCATCATCATTAATTTCATCTTCGGATTCAACATCAATGAATTTTGGGAATCCTTTCAATTCTACAAATTCCATAGATAAATCCGAATAAAGTTTCCAATATCCCAATTTACAATCTTTATCGGTTCTTCTCTGTTGTAAAGGAGCACCAATCATATAAACCTTCTTTGATAACCTCTGTGGTTTGTGTATATGACCGCAAAGGATTAAATCAAACCTATTCAGTACATTCAGATTTAGATTTTCTACTGAATCAATTTCTCTGCCATCCGTATCTTTTGCTCCAGGATAATCAGTATGAAGCATAAGGATATTATCAGCATTCTTATCAAGTTTTATATTTTTCAGATATTCAGATAAACCTACATTGTGATCTATGTAGGGTATACCGTATACTACTGCATTCATACCCAGACATCTTTTACCATAATCTAGGTTCACTATCCCAAATTGTTCTAAGAACTTAACCCATGAAAAAGGTTTATTACCTATAAAGCTAACTTTCTTTAAGTCGTGGTTTCCTGATATAGAGAATATCTCTACCTGGTTTTCTCTTAACTCTAATTCCTTAAATTTCTCATAGGTCAATTCCATAAGATCTTGATCCATAGTTTCTGGCTTATGGAAGAAATCTCCACAGAATAGTGCTGGGCAATCATACTCTTTACATTTCTCTTGTATAATCGACAAAACCCTGAAATGATTCAGGGTTCTTTTATTGTCTTCATTGAACTTAGCATATATATTAAGGTGTAAATCTGAGAAGACTATTGCTATTACTTGTTTCTTCATATTAATCCAATCTTGACATTATCATGTGTATTCTGTCGTAGAAATCTAATTGAGGTACTACTAATATATCTATTTTATTTGAGATATTCCACTGAGTTAACAGGTTACCCATTATATCTGACATCTGAGCCTGATAATATCTATTTAGGATTCTCTTCTTATTGTCTTCCATTGGCCATTCTTTCATATTGTACATACTCAAGGGAAGGTATATTAATAAATCACATTGTTGAACTGTAAGATCTTTGCATATATCTAAGAAAGCATCTACTTCACATTCGGGGATATTAGTAGATTGTTTATATATGAAATAAGCTGCTAAATCTACATAACTACGGTCTGTTACAAAAGTTTCTTTATCCTTGAAAAGCTTATTTCTCAGATTCAACAATTGATAATCCTTGTTTATGAGTTCTCCACATTCTTGGTGTAAAAACTCAGCATGGTGCATCTCTTTTGTATCTGGCATTAAATCTGACATACTACCAGATATAAAGGGTATACCATATTTGGTTTCTATGAACTTTGCCAAAGTGGTTTTTCCTATTCCACTTGGCCCTACAAACATAATTCTTTTCATGATAACAAATCTTTAAATGGTTTCATAAATTCATTTGTCATAAAGGATGCTAAAGAGTATTCGATACAGACTTCTTTGAATTTCTTGTATTTTATCTCCTTATTAGCAAACTTTTTCATAGGTAACTTGGATAATGGTACTTCTTTTTGAAATAATCTTAAATCTATAAGCTTCTTATTCCTTTCTGCAATCTCTACATGAGAAGTTTGATGATGATGCTCTAGAAATTTATCCAAAGTACCATACTCGTCCAATATTTTCCTAGCTTTTACAGGACCAATACCTGGTATACCTTTAATATCATCCGAAGTATCTCCCACCATTGAAAGGTAATCTACTGTTTCTTCAGGAGAATACCCGAATAGTTCCTTACAATTACCCTGATGAATCATCTCATCTTTTCTTGGATTGTTTATCTTTACGTCTTTACCGATAAGTTGATTAAAGTCCTTATCGGATGATATTATGATTACCTTCTCAGTGGGTTTTTTATTTAAAACTAGGTATGCTAAGAAATCATCTCCTTCATATTTAGTAGAATTATGCTTATCAAAAACATATTTAATTCTTAGGAGCTTAAGCATACCCATAATAATACGTTTTTGAGATTGAAGAGATTCATAATCTACTGAAATATTTTTCCTATGTCCCTTATAATCTGGTAACAAAGCATCTCTATAAGGAGAGTGTCCATTATCAAAAGTTATAATAACCTCATCTGGGTCCCACCTATGTAAGAACCCATGTAATGATCTAAAAAATCCGAATATTGCTCCACTTGGTTTTCCATCAGTAGACTTAAGTTTTTCAAATTTGTGAAAACTTTGGTGAAGTATATTCTCTCCATCTATTAGTAATATCGTTTTCTTACTCATCATCTTCCTCCTCTTCGTCTTCTGATTCATTATAGGATTCGTATTCTACTCCATCTATGGGATAACAGTTTTCTGTAAGAGCTTCTAGTTTCTTACGAGTAGTACCAATGGTATTTATATCTGCTTTCCTTAAAAGCTTTCTTCTTAAGTCATCGTCTTCTTCCAAAAGCTTTTGGAATTTCTCTTCCCCTCTTGCAAGGGTTTTATCCTTGAGTTTATATACTCCACCTGAGGATTTAACGATTATGTCGTTTTCTACCAATACATCTTCTAATCCAAAGCATCTATCAAATCCAACCTCATGGAACTTAGGATTGAAGTATACTGGGCATTTGCTGATTGTAGGTCTTGGAGGAGCAACTTTATTTTTAATAAGTCGAACCGTGACGAGTTTCCCAGCTTTGCGTTCTTTACCCTTTTGCTTAACAGTGATAGATCTTCCTGAATAGAAAGCAGCTCTGATTGAAGCGTAGAACTTAAGTGCTGCGCCTCCTGTAGTTGTTGTATTATCTTTTCCGAATCCAACATTCAATGCAGTTCTTAATTGATTAATATAAATCTGTGTAACTCCCAGTCGATAAAATAATTCGCTTCTGATACGGAAGTATTTATACAAAGCCTTTGCTCTACCTCCCATCTCTGCTTTAGCATCAGTCATTTTTGAATCTATGTTATCTGCACAATCCATAGCAGCAACTGAATCTATTACCAGAAGTATTGGTTCATTGTGTGTTAACTGAGATCTGAAATACAATGCTAAGTCTGCTACTGCATCCGCAACATTCTCAATACGAGTATCATTAACTACTGTAACTCTTTCTGGGTCAACTCCATTAGTTTGAGCCCAGGAATTCATCCATGATTGTTCAGCATCTACCCATATTACATGCCCTCCCAGTTGTTGACATGAATAAGCAAAGTTGTAAGCTATAAGTGATTTACCAGAGGATTCTTCTCCTGCTACTTCTAGGATTTTACCAAATGGGATTCCTCCACCAAAGGTATAATTCAATGCAAAGAAAGTACTTGGTAACCATAGACCTGTTTCTTTTGTTTCAGAAGCAAGTACTATTGATGACCCATATTTCTTTAGTAATTCGTTTTTAGAGGGAACTTTTAAACCCACTTTTCCTTTTGCCATACTGTAATGTATTAACATAAATAAAGGAGATAACCAATTTCTTGAATTACCTCCTCTACCAACCATTTATAAAACCAATTTATCAAATATCTGACTTATACTTTCTCTTTTTCTTCTTAGGTTCATCACCATCCATGTAGTGATCCTTATGAATGCCTTTCTTTTTCTTCTTTGGTTTTTCATCCTCTTCATCAGAATCTCTTCCTTCTTTTAAGAATGATGCCAAAATTTCTTCCAGTTCATCGTAATCTTTAATCTGAGATCTTACTATGGATTCCAAATCTACGTTACCTGAATACTTCTTGTCAAGCTTAGTAGGTTTACATGCACGAGCAGAATATGTAGTATCATTCTTACCTGAACCAGAACGGATAATTTTTATATCGTATCCAGTTCTTGGGTCTGTCATATCTCCAGCTTCGTCTTCATCCAAGTAAAGGTCGATAATATCCTGGTATACTGATCTTGGGATTAATACTCCCTTATCTTTTCCTTCATAATCTACCTTAGTACCTTTCTCATCTGAATATACTATTCCACCCACTACGTATTTTCTTCTTGGTACCAGCATCTTTGCAAGTTCCTGGTCATCTGGGTCTTTTGAGTTTTTCAGTTCTTGGTACTTTTCCATAAATGGGCATGGTTCATCAAAAGTAGCCGGGGAAATAACTCCTCCCAAATCTTTATTCAGATAGAACTGAATCAATTCAATACCCAATTCTTGATCATCGCCTGGGGATTTGATTCTCATTCTTAAGGTTCCCTCTTTAGGGAATACCAATCCACTACCATTACCCTTGGATTCTAATTGTTTTTTCCGGGCTAACATCTTATCTTTAGTAGTCATGCCACTAGAAGATAATTTCTTTTTCTTTTTGTCATTATCTTTAATCATATCAATCTAAGTTATTGGGTTCTGAGTATGAAATCTCATTTAAAGCTAATACGGTGAACAGACCCTTTTCATAAAAGGTTTGTAATTCCTGAGGTAAACAGTTTTTATCGAATTGATGTTCTTTACCAGCATACAATCCATATTCGATTATACGACCGATTTCCACGTGGTCCTTGTAAGTTTGATATTCTTCTGTAATTACACCAGATTTAATAACAACACCCTTACGAGGAACTCCTTCCTTTACCATATCTGGGATAATAATACCAGAAGCAGTGGTATTAATCTCTTTGGGAGAATATACCAAGATTTTATTTTCTACGGGTAAACCTGGAATACTATTACCAAGCTTCTTAGCTACTAGAGTTGATATAAGTTGTAAATTATACATATTTATAAAATTTAGTTAGTAATCTTTTATAGTTCCTACTGTAACTTACGGATATTGGCATTAAGAGTTCTTAAGATGCCTTCTCTACTCTCATAAGCTTTACAGATAGCTATAAATTTATTAGCTTTAGCTGCAGCCTTTAGATACCTTTTGCAAATAGATTTATATTTGGGGTTTATATTAGCTTTATGAGATACGTAATCATTATTGAACCTCTCATTAGAATCTTTTATAAATACCCATGCAGCAGAATAGGCTTCTTCTTTTTCTCTTGCTAAAGCATCTCTTTGTTTTATATACTTATCTCTTAATGAAGCAAGTATATAATAACTAGAGGGAGAATCCTTTAGCTGAGAATTTAATAAGTTCTCATTGATAGATAATTCCTTTTGAATATCTATTTCTAAGGTTCTACCCTCAAATACTACCTTAAGTTTATTTATCTCAGTTTTCATCTTTCAACTTAAAAACGTTTTTCATAGCTTCTGCAGAATACATGCCATTCTCAATATCTCTCTTTACTTGTAAGAAAGCAATATTAGCTTGGTGATCCAACCTTGGGTATTCAGTAAGAGATTGATACTTATCAAGTAGTTTGTATATTGAATACAATCGTAAATCACAAAGATAATCTATACCAGCTATCTCAAGTAATTTCATGAAGATTACATAGAATCTAAGAGTAGTATCATCAAAGCATTCTACAGTTTCCTCATCCATCTTAGCCAAAGAATGGGTTCTAAGGGATTCAATATTTGAGTTAAGGAACTTAATGTGCTTTCGAATAGAAGTAATTAATCTCCTATCCTCATGATGTAATCTTTTGTGTAATCTTTCCAGTATGTCATCCATTTCTTGAAAAGATTGTTCTAATACTCCAGATAACATATAAGTTACATTAATTACCTTATCGGCTCCCTTTCTTAATTCGTCCTGTTCCATAATCTAAAATTTTAATTAGTTATGTTGTCATAGTATCTTCCATTTTCGTTTCTGTAGCGGTAGATACCGATTCTAAATGATTTATATAAGATTTACAACTTGGGCAAATGACTACCTTAAAATAAGAATGATCACTGTTTTTATTAAAAATACTCAGAGTTTCACTACTATCGTATTCAAATTCACAATCACATACTGGGCATTTAGCTCTCCATACCGTGGGTCCGTTTAAAATCTTCTTCATGATTTTCGTAGTTTAACATTATGTTTTCTTAAAATACTATAAAGTAGTTTAGTGGATATCCTAAATTCTTCTAATATATCTTTTCTGGGTATTCCAATATTGTATTGATATATCAACTTATTTTCATCCACCTTTTTCTTCTTACGAAATGGGAATCTACCATCTCTTATACACTGTTGAGTATTATCTCTTGGAGTACCCCAATATAAATTACTTACCCGATTATTTAAAGGATTGTTATCCTTATGACATACTACTAAAGTATGATTATCATTTGGTAAATAAACTTCTGCAACTAATCTATGTCGATAGAAATTAGCTCTTTTACCAGAATCAGATATTAGATTATTAGATATATACCCAGTACTCTTTGCTACTGGTTTTATCAATCTCCAAGTACCACTATGAATAGAATATAATCGGCCATTCTTACATATGTGATATTTAGAGAATCCTTCAATGGGCATATTACTAATGTACTTTCTTTTCATATCCCTCTTTATATTTCTTTATCTCCTTCTTGAATATTTTAGGGTAATCTTTTATCTTTATATGCTTATATTTCTTATGCTCTTCCATGTACTCTTCTACTGAAAAATCGGGTTCGAGCATTTTTCTATAATCATATCCAGGAATAAAAGGTAGTTCTTCTGCCATCGATCTACCTATAACAAAGTCCATTTCCATATCTAGATCGTCTATCTGAAAACCGAAATAAGGCTTAGTTAAAGGATTTCGATAAATTTGCCACATCTCATAAATACTCCAGGTATTTATATTTTCTGGTTTAGTGATTTGGTAATTAGCATCATGAACCAAGCATACTGATTTTGTAGGAGGTAATTTTCCTTGTCTCATAAGGTAGTATATTAATATACTTCCAAATAAACACATATCTGATGCTGCAGATTGACAAGGGAAATTCAAGGCTAATCGTAAAGCATAAGCTTCTTCTCCTCTATCTGAAGAATAAATTTGGGGTAATCTTCGTTTTCTACCAAATAAAGAAACTAAGTACCCATTCTTTCTAAGGAACTTCTCTTGTTTCTTTAAGAAGGTTTTTAACTTGGGATGTTGACCAAAGAATATATCCATTTCCTTTTGTGCTTCTTCTGGTGTAACTATGATACCAGATTTTGGGTCAGATAATTTTACTGCTAGTAATTTAGCACCAATTCCATAAATAAGTCCAAATGCAATCTGTTTAGCTTGCTTTCTCCTTACCTTCCATATCTTATGATCTGGGTGATTTTCATCCTCATATATTTTTAAAGCTTCTTCATAAGGAACATGATATTTGGTAGCAGCAATTGCCAAGTGAGGGTCCTGACCAGAGTTAAAAGCATTCAGATAAGTTTCATCTCCAGATAAGTGAGCCATGATTCTTAACTCTGCTTGACTAAAGTCACTAGCAATATATAGAGTTCCTTTTGGAGCAACTAATTGCTTCTTTATATTTGGGTCTACTGAAGTCTTAGGTATTTGTTGAGCATTTGGTTCTGCTGAAGATAATCTTCCTGAAGTAGTTCCATGAATAAGGAATCTTCCATGTAATCTATCATCATCTTGGGTTTTCTCATGCCAACCTTCAATATAGGTTTTATACATTTTCTCTAAACCTCTCAACTCTAATAAACTATCCAAGAATACTGCCTTTGGTGAATCAGGTTTTTTGACAGTTAATCTTAAGTTAGTAAGAGTTTCTTCATCGGTACTTGGTTTACCAGAATCATTCTTTTTGATTACCTCAAAATTAAATCCTTCCTCTGAATACATTAATTGAGGTAAATCTACTGAACTACCCAAACTTACAGGTCTGATTAACTCTAATTCCTTTTTCGTAGTAAAAACTCCTGCCCTTATATTAGCAATCTTTTGTTCCCTAGATTGTATTTTTCTCTTATCTACTTCAGGATCTAAATTTTCTATCTCTTCTTCTAATTTAGCAATGTATTTTTCGATCTTGGATTGATTATATAGTTTAGTAAACTTCTTTACTCTAGGTAAATTATATATTGCTTCCTTAGCTGCTTCTATCTTTGGTAAGTAAGAATCTAACAATTCTTGGTTGAATGCCCTATCTACATATAAACCATTCTTTTCTACAGAAGTTAATACCCTAGAAGCAGTCATAATTAAATTACGGTAAGTATTATATAATCCCAAGTCAATTAGCTTCTTTTCGAAGAAAAGCATTAATCTGAGAGTATAATCAGTATCTTGACATCCATAATGGCAAAGAGGTTCCATTTCTTTTTTATCCCATGGTATCTTATCGAATTTATCTTGCTTTTCATAATCTCCATATTCTGGTAAATACCTTCTTACCATTGATTTCAAATCATTGGGTTTTTCTTCATTCAAGAGGTATTTAGCAAGCATACCATCCAAACATACTCCTCGATAATAGATATTATACTTCTGAAATATCTGATCATCAAATTTATAATTCCAAGCAACCTTAACTACATTTGGATTTTCAATTACTTCTTCACCAAATTTACGAAGCATCTTTTTCCAGTTCCATCCCTTAGAAGTATACTTTTTAGTTTCAAAATGATCTAATGGTATAGAACATCCAAAACCTGGTTGAAAAGTAACTGATAGTATGGTAGGTTTAAAGCTTTTGTTATAAAGCGGTTCTGCATTTGTTTCGAAGTCTACAGAAGCATAACCAGTTTGCTTACAGCATTGGATAAGTTTCTTTAGCTCTTGTTTATTGGTTATAATCTTATATTTCGTTTCCATACTAGAAGTTTTTTAAATAAAATAAGGAAGTATATCTTCCCAGACCTACTTCCTTAAACCTGATATGAGTTACTTTAAATCATTTTACGAAAATGACATCAAAACAAAATAGAAATAAAGCATGTATTATATGATAGTATCCTCAAATACTCTTAGAGAACTGGCTAACTTATCCCAGTCTTTTTGATAAGTATGTAATGAGTCTATGGTGTGATACAAATAACCTGGTTTTACTCCAACCTCTTTAGCTACATATTCCATTAGTCTCCATGCAAGGTATACATCATTACCAAAGTGAGTAACAAAGTCCGAACTTCTTTGGTGATAGCAAATGTGTAATACCTTTTCTCCTTTACCATTCTGACGGATAAGGAAGTCATAATACATAGAGCAGGGTATACGTCTACTACCATCATACCAATCGGTATCTAATCCGTCCATATCACCATTGAATATTGGTAATACTGCTTTACGAGTGTCATTATCGTCCTTCAGTAATCTTATCAATGGTTTAATAACATGGATGATTCTCTCATTATAGGTATAATCAAATTTACCATTTACCAAGAACTGTTCCCATAAATCTTTTCTTAATTCCCAAGCTTTACCTGGATTAATTATATCAGAGGTATCAATCCTTTCTTGGAACTCAGCATCTGCCCATTCCCTAGACCTTGAATAGAAGAATAACCACGTTGGATCTTGCAAAGAAGTTAAGCAATATTGTTGGCAAATGATCTCTTTAGTTACAAAATCTTCATTACCTTCAATATTCTTATTCTGATAAGTCTTTGGTTTTACAGTTTGACCATAACTGTTGAGTTCTCTGCCCATTTCAGACA
>OJNJ01000008.1_pt1 | contig 92541 bp, 96 predicted proteins | sample 1597491 | NCBI WGS metagenome assembly OJNJ01 (sample SAMEA2452132, study PRJEB22498) | human gut metagenome | biome: human feces; feature: human gut; material: feces | place: Australia | collected 2012 | reverse complement strand
GCCACTGGTGTTCCTCCTAATATCTACGCATTTCACCGCTACACTAGGAATTCCGCTTACCTCTCCGGCACTCGAGCCAGACAGTTTCCAATGCAGTCCCAGGGTTAAGCCCTGGGTTTTCACATCAGACTTGCCTTGCCGTCTACGCTCCCTTTACACCCAGTAAATCCGGATAACGCTTGCCCCCTACGTATTACCGCGGCTGCTGGCACGTAGTTAGCCGGGGCTTCTTAGTCAGGTACCGTCATTTTCTTCCCTGCTGATAGAAGTTTACATACCGAAATACTTCATCCTTCACGCGGCGTCGCTGCATCAGGGTTTCCCCCATTGTGCAATATTCCCTACTGCTGCCTCCCGTAGGAGTTTGGGCCGTGTCTCAGTCCCAATGTGGCCGATCAACCTCTCAGTTCGGCTACGCATCGTCACCTTGGTAAGCCATTACCTCACCAACTAGTTAATACGCCGCAGGCCCATCTAATCGCGAAGCTTTAAAGGCTCCTTTCAATGTAAAATTGACTCTTACATTTTATTCGGTATTAGCAATCGTTTCCAACTGTTATCCCCAACAAAAAGGTAGGTCACCCACGTGTTACTCACCCGTCTGCCACTAGATGGGAATCCAGATTCAGTCTCGTGCAAGCACTCAACCTTCACTGGGCCATCTCGTTCGACTTGCATGTCTTAGGCATGCCGCCAGCGTTCATCCTGAGCCAGGATCAAACTCTCAATAAAAATATATTTTAATTATTTATTCATAGTTTTAATTCCTAGCTACTCAAATTGACATTTTGCTCAGTTTTCAAAGAACAATCTCTTTTGCATCTTTTCACAAGTGCATTAATAATATATCAAATATATTCGACATTGTCAACTGTTTTTTTTACTTTTTTTCTTTTTTTACTTAATTTAAGTAAAGCAAGTAAAAAGTAAAATAAAAAAACAATTTAACCAGTCTTATATATACATATTATATTATGCATTGACTATTAAAATGTTTCCAATTTTCTTTCAAAGATACAACTTCGACACTCTTTCGCATCGACAGATAATATCTTACCACTTAATTACCAACTTGTAAAGTCTTTTTTGAATTTTTTTGAATTTTTTTGACTGCAAGTTTAAATATTAATCTCATTTATTGTTATTCTTTATTATTTTCTACCAATTCAACATACTTTTGATGATACATCTCTATTGTTTTTTTATTAAATGGTGCTTCTTTAGTTCTTACCATGTCAATTAGATTACCCAATTCATATTTTAATATAAAATCTAATCTGCTGGAATAATGCATTTGCTTTTTGTGATAACGATATTCCATTCGATCTAGTATTTTAAAACTTCCATTAGGGAAAACTCTTAAATCTAAATCATAGTCTATGTATTTTATTACTTTTTCATCAATTATATATGGCGTTGCTATGTTACAGTAAAAATATATTCCATAATCTTTTAATTGCCCTATTATATTGAACCATCTATCTTTATAAAAGAACATTATTGCCGGTTCCTTTGTTTTCCATACTCTTCCATCTGAATCTACTACTGTTGTTTTATTATTACCAAAAACAATATAGTCGTCTTTTATTTCTAGTACCACTGCTTCATCCCACTGCCTATGTAATTTTCCATTATGTTTGTAACAATGTATTTCTAGTCTATCTCCTACCTTTATATCATTCATATTTATATAACCTCGTTTCAAATGTATTATACAATATTTTCATTATAATTACAATAATAATATATTTTTTTAGTTTTATGTGTTATAATTATGTTAAAGAATAGGAAGGAGAGATAATTATGGCTTTTTTTAGTTATTTTATATTAGGCATTAAATCTATCTTTCTATATACTATTAAATTTATTAAATACTTTTTGATTGGTCTTTTTAATATAGTTATATTTATTCCTAAGTATTTTATAATTGGAATATCATTTATATTTAGTAAGAAAAAAAGAGTCACTATTAAAAATAGCGAAAACAAAAAGTTATCTTGGGCAATTATTAGTACTTCACTTAGTGTATATTTAATTTGTGTATTTTTATTTAGCAGATGGTATGTACAAGGATTAAAAATCAAATATTTATCTGAACAAATAATTAATTCTACCGAAATGATTGAAAAAGAAACTAAAAAAGAAGAACAAACTCAGCCTACTGAGCCAGAGACTCCTAATACTGAAGAAACAAACAATAATAACACTAATGTTTATTATCCAAATGACTATTGGGATTATATGAATGTTCCTTTTATGAATGTTGACTTTAATGAACTTTTAAAAAAGAACCCTGACACTGTTGGCTGGATTAAAGTTGAAGGTACAAAAGTTAATTATCCAGTTGTACAAGCATCTGATAATAACTATTACTTATCACATGCCTTTAATAAGACTGCTAATCAAGGGGGATGGATTTTTGCTGATTATCGTGTTAATTTTAAAGACTTCGGTAAAAATACTATTATATATGGACATAATATGAATAATAAAACAATGTTTGGTTCTATTCCTAACATGTTATATAATGGCTATCTAAGTAATAGTAGTAATTATTATATTAAAATATCTACTCCTACTTCAAATAGTGTTTGGAAAGTTTTTTCTATATATACTGTTGATCCACAAACTTATTATTTAAAAACTAATTTTAAATCTGAACCTTATAGTAAATTTTTATCTACTCTAAAAAGTAGAAGTATATATAACTTTGGTATTGATGTCAGTGAAAATGATAAAATTCTTACTTTATCTACTTGTGATAATACTGGTACTAAAAGAGTTGCAGTACATGCTAAAATGATTAATATTGAATATAAATAGCTCTTAACTATTTATATTTTTTTTATTATTTTTGTTTACAAATGTTTTAAATTATGATATCATTTAGTTGTACCAATTATTAGGGGATTAGTTAAATGGTATAATAATGGTCTCCAAAACCACTGTTGGGAGTTCGATTCTCTCATCCCCTGCCATATGATATTCAAGCAAACTATTTATAGTTTGTTTTTTTCTTTGGTACTGGATCATAAGTATATTTTTCATTGGTAAAAGGGTTACATCTTAATAATCTTTTTGTTCCTAAAAATAAACCTTTTATTAGACCATGTTCTTCTAGTGCTTCAATCATATAGTTAGAACATGTTGGTATAAATTTACAACTATCATGAGATTTAAAAGGAATACTTTGATATTTTTTTATTATTTTTATTAATATATTTTTCATTTACATCACGACTATAATTTTATCATAGTTGTTTTTATTTGGCAATTACTTCTCTCATTGTTACTTTATTTAATCTATTTAATGATACATTAAAACTTTGGTAATCAGCAGTTATTGTTCCTAATACTTCAAAGTTTGTTAATATTTTATCATAATAACTATATATTAATAATATTGTACCTATTTCTATATTTCCTATACTTACTAAGTAAATAGCATAAAATATTATAGCATATCTAGATACTTCTATTATTCCTAGTACTAAATATATTATTCCTTGTATTATTACATTATATTTATGATTATATTTTAGATATGATTTATTATCTTTATTGAATAGATTCATTATACTATTTATATTATTCTTTTTATTAGCTAATGAAGAATATAATTTATGTAACATGATGGTTTTATTATCCAGTGTTGATTTTCTTTTTATATTTAGTTTTTGAACTAAACTTCCAGCCTTTATATATATTATTAACATTAATATTGATACTATCACTGTTGATATGAATATGGGAAAGTTAAAACTTATAAAGTAGGCATATATGATAAAGAATTCTATTATTTGAAGTATTCTAGTTACTAAGTTACATAAAAAATTACATATTATATCTATATCATTATTAAGTATATTGGTATATTCTCCTAGATTTATTTTATTTATGTTTTTGGTTTCTGATATAGTAGCATTGGTATATTCTATATATATTTTGTTATATAATGTATACCATGTTTTCTGATTTAGATAAGACCATAAGTAATAGAATAAAGATAGTAATAAAGTTATAATTATTAAATAATATCCTACTTTATAATTTGCATCTGTTACTTCTGTTATTGTTTTACTCCAAAATACTGGTATTACTAAGGCTAATCCTTGAATAAAAAGAGAAGTAATTACTTTATTAATTACTTCTTTCTTTGCCATTTTGGTTATTTTTTTTATTTGTGAGAACATTTTAATCCTCCTTTAATATAGCCACGCTTTCATTTGTTATATTATGTTTTATTGCATCATCTTTATTGATATGTAATTCTGTCTTGAATGAATCATCAATTTTTATATGGACATTATCTAAGATGGTAGAGTTTACTTCTACTGTGACAATATCGTCTTCTTTTAATTTTCCTTTATCTCTAGTATTAATATGGATATGTCTATTAGCAATTATACATATATTTTCTTTTGTTATTTCTCCTTTTGGACCTATTATAGTCATTGTTTCAGAATTTTCTAAGTCTTTGGAATTTCTTACAGGAGGATTTATCCCAAAATATTCTTTATCTTCCTCTAGTACTTCTACTTGAGTATAACTTCTAGTTGGTCCTACTATTCTAACATGTTCCTTAATATTTTTATTTGTTTTTAGAGTTACTGTTTCTTCAGTAGCGAATTGCCCTGGTTGATATAAATAATTTCTTGGAGTTAATTTATATCCTTTACCAAATAATATTTCTACATCTTCATTAGTTAAATGAACATGTCTATTAGAAAGTCCTATCTTTATTTTCACTTCATTTCACCTCATTTTTATTATAATTATATTTTCTTTTATTGTAAAGTAACCAATTTATACTTGACATATTTTTTGGTTATAGTGTAAAAATTTATTCATATATATTAATAGAAAGGGTGATATTATGAATAATGGATATTATCAAAATCCGGTTTTTCCAGGAGTAGGACTTAATAATAATACTATTCCTAATCAGCAATCTGTTCCAAGTTATGAGCAATCGCAAACCACTATTAACCCTATTACGTCAGAACAATCTTATATTGAGAATATTCTTAGATTGAATAGAGGTAAAAAAGCTAAATTCCATGTTACTGTTCCTGGATCTGAGAAATGGCAAGATAGGGTTTTTGAGGGAATTGTTGAACAATCAGGAAGAGACCATATTATTGTATCTAATCCTACTACTGGAGAATGGTACTTAATACTTATGATTTATCTTGATTTTGTTACTTTTGATGAATCAATTAATTTTATTAAAGACTTTACATAAATAATACGATATTTGTATTATTTTTTCTTTATCTATTTTTGATATTGAAAAATTTATATTATTTTGATATAATTTATTTAGGATGTGAGTTTATGGAAGGCTTAATGATTTGTATTTTTATTATTATTGTTCTTGCTTGTGCTATAGCTGTTTTTTATGCTACTATATATAATAAATTTCAAGAATATATTATTAGAATTAACGAAGTTGAAAGTATGATTGATACTTATTTGAGAAATAAATATGATTTAATTAATAAGAGTATTCCTATTATAAAAGGTAATATTAAGAGTGAGAAAGAAATATTTGGAGAAATTGTTAAGCTTAGAAGTAGAAAGATTGGTAATTTTGAATTATATAGAATTCTTACTAGAGCTTCAAATGAACTTAATGAATTAAGAACAGAATATAATGATATTGATAATAGTAATGAAATTAAAAAGATAACTAAACAAATTGATGATATTGATATTAAAATAGATAATGCTATAGAATATTATAATGATAATATTACTATTTATAATTCTTTATTAAAAAAATTTCCTAGTAATATAATTGCTACTTTTAGTAAATATAAAGAAAAACTTTTCTTTGATAGAAAAGATATGAATGATGATGATTATGACGATTTTAAGTTATAATCTTTTTATTTTGTTAATATAGTTATTATTAAATCTAGAGAAAGAAGTATTATGAATAGATATGTTACTTCTCTAGGTATTTGTTTTATTATTTTATCTAGAAATGGTTTTAATATATATGTTATTGTTAGACCATATAGTCCCCATATAGGCATATATTCTAAACATATATATTTTCCAATATTATATTTTTTACTAGTATAGTTCCACATATCTATTCCAAATATTAAATGACATAAATGACCACAAGTGAATTCTACTAAGGTAAATGCTATGGTATATAATATAAATGATATTATTAATTTTATTATTTTATTGGTATGAATTTTATTTAATATATATTTATTTATTAATAATAAAGATAAGCCTCCTACTCCATATACTAAGGTTATGGGGCCTACTAAAACACCGCTTGGTTTTAAAATGGTATTTTTAAAAAGAGTGCTTTCTATTATAAAGCCTAGTAATGAATATAAGAAAAAAGAGTTTATATAGTACATATTATCACCAATAATATGGTACCTATATTTTACTCTTTTATACTATCTTACAGTAAAATCTATTTCTTTTAGATTATGTTCTTTTAAGAATTTATTTGTTTTAGAAAATGGTCTACTACCAAAGAAACCAGAATTACATGAAAATGGGGATGGATGAGTGGCCTCTAATACAAGATGTTTTGGATTAGTTATAAGACTTTTTTTGCTTCTTGCAAAGTTGCCCCATAAAATAAATACTACTGGTGTATCTTTTTCATTTATCTTTTTGATGATTGCATCAGTAAAATTTTCCCAACCTAAATTTTTATGAGAGGCTGGCTTATCTTTTTCTACAGTTAAAACAGAGTTTAATAGTAATACTCCTTCTTTAGCCCAACAGGTTAAATCACCTTTATCAGATATAGGAATATTTAAATCATCTTTTAATTCTTTATATATGTTTTTTAGAGATGGTGGCAATTTAACACCAGGATTTACTGCAAAGGCTAACCCATTAGCCTCTCCTGTTCCATGATATGGATCTTGCCCTAGTATTACTACTTTGACATCATCATAGTCAGTTAATGATAGTGCTCTTAATATATAACTTTTGGGTGGATAGATTGGTCTTTCTTTATATGCTTTATTTATATATAATACTATTTTCTTAAAATAATCTTTATGATATTCTTCATCTAATATTTCATCCCATTTATTTCCTACTAAATTCATTACTATTCACTTCCATATTCTTCTGTTGTTGGACAGTTATTACCAGAAGATGCTTCTACTTTGTATGTTACCTTACTAGAAGTAATTCCATTATCATCTTTTATATTTGATTTTACTTTAGTTATTGTTATTTGACAAGCACTCATATCTTTTGTTGTATCTCTAGGATCTAATACTACTTTTTTATCTTTATTGTTAGGATCAACGTCTGATACGGTAAGCATACCAGTATTAGCAAGTGTTCCTAAAGTTGTTGCTATAGTATTATTATTTATTTTACAAGCATAACTTCCATATTTAGTTCTATTTGACAAATCACCATATTCACACTCTTCATAATATGTTTTAGCAGATGTTACAATATTTTTTACTAGTAGTTGATATGATGAGTCTTTACTTTTGGTCATTGTATCTATTATATTTGGTACTATGAGAACTGCTATTAAAGCAATTAATATTATTACAGCTAATAGTTCTATTAGGGTAAATCCTTTTCTATTCATACTTATATCACCTTAAGTTAATTATAATATAAATATTATTTTTTAACAAGGCTTTATTCAGCATATTTATCTTTTACTAGTATTATGTCATCTCCTATTTTGGCTATTTGTTTCCAATCTAATTCATATTCTTCACGGCTTGATAATCTTTTCATCTTTTTCTCCTCTAAAATAAGAGACTTTATATTTCCTTCGGCATTTATGATAACATCTATAATTAAACCTAATCTTTTACCTGTTGTCATATTTATTATTTCTTTTGTTTGTAAATCAGATAATCTCAATTTATATCACCTAGTTAAGTATATGCTTATTTAATATTCTTCTTGATAGTATTAATGGCATTTTTTTCAATACGAGATATTTGTGCTTGTGATATTCCTAATTCTTCCGCTATTTCCATTTGGGTTTTACCTACTATAAAGCGGTCTTTTAGGATATTTAGTTCTCTTTTTTTTAAATTTTTCATTGCTCTATCTAGTGCTAATCTATTATCTAAACCATATTCATCTTCTTTTACTGCTATTTGATCATAAAGATATATGGTATCTCCTCCATCATTATATATTGGCTCATACATACTTACTGGTTCTTTTAAGGAATCTAGAGCAACAGATATTTCATATTCTGTTACTTTTAATTTTTCTGCTATTTCTTTATTAGTGGGTTCTTTTCCACCAACTGATAATTCTTCTTTTAGTTTTAATGTTTTATAGGCTAAGTCTTTTATACTTCGAGATATTCTAAGAGTATTATTATCTCTTAAGTATCTTTTTATTTCTCCTTCTATCATAGGGCAAGCATATGTTGATAGTCTTACATCATAGGATGTATCAAAATTATCTATTGCTTTTACTAAACCTAAGCATCCTACTTGAAATAAGTCATCAAGATTATCTACTTTACCAGAGAACTTTCTTAAAATACTTAAAACTAATTTTAAATTACCATTTATTAAGTCTTCTCTAGCAAAGGGATCTCCTTCATTCATTTTTTTAAATAATTCTAACATTTCTTCATTTGTTAATACTTTTATATTCGCAGTATTCACACCAGTTATTTCTACTTTATGGCGTGACATATTAAAAATTCTCCTTTCATATTCATTATGAATACTTAAGAAGAATTTTATTCATTTTATTTATTTTTATATATTTCTAATATTTCTTTAAATCTTTCTGGTACTGGAGCAGTAAATTCCATATACTCTTTTGTTGTTGGATGTACAAAACCTAATTTTTCAGCATGTAACATTTGTCCAAAATCTTTATCTATTAATTTTTTATAACCATAGACTGGATCATTTACGACTGGATGGCCTATATAATTTAAATGTACTCTTATTTGATGAGTTCTTCCTGTTTCTAGTTTACATCTTATTAAAGTGGCAGTGTTATATCTTTCTAATACTCTGATATGAGTTACTGCATCTTTAGAATTTTCACTGGTTACAGCCATTTTCTTTCGATTATTTTTATCGCGACCGATTGGAGCATCAATAGTAGCGGTATCTTCTAGAATTATGCCTTCAACTAAGGCTATGTATTCTCTTACTACTTCTTTTTTAGCAATGGCGTCCGCTAAAATATTGTGAGCTTTATCATTTTTAGCTACTAATAATAATCCTGATGTATTAGCATCTATTCTATGAACTATTCCTGGTCTAATACTTGTATTTACAGTACTTAAATTATTAGTATGATACATTAGAGCATTTACTAATGTTCCTGTATAATTACCAGGAGCGGGATGAACTACCATACCACTTGGTTTATTTACGACGATTAAATCATCATCTTCATAATAAATATCTAGAGGAATATTTTCTGGTACTATATCTACTTCTTCATTATATTCTTCTATATCAATCTTATCATTTTCTTTTAATATATAACTTGATTTTACTTCTTTTCCATTTACTAATATATTTCCATTATCAATCATTTTTTGTATTTTACTTCTAGTGTATTCAGTATTATCAGTTAAATATTTATCTATTCTAATACCTACATTGTTTTCATCTATTATCATTTTTGTTACCTCCTGTATTTCCTATTAGTAAGAGAAATACTCCTACTACAATTAGAGTATCTGCTATATTAAAGATTGGAAAATTATAACTTCCTAATTTTATAGATATGAAATCTACAACATAGCCTCTTACTATACGATCAATTAAATTACCAAGTGAACCTCCTATTATTAATGAGAAAGCTATGATATTTAATTTTCCATCTACTTTATTTTTCTTAATATAATATAATAATATTCCTATTATAAGAATAGCTACTACTATTAAGAAAATTCTTTTACCAAGTAAAATACTGAATGCTGCTCCAGTATTGTTAGTATATATTATATAGAAAAAGTTCTTTATAATAGTTATTACTTCATTAGGTTCTAGTAATTTAATTATTAATATTTTAGATATTTGATCAATTACTAGAAATATTATTGATAGTATTATTATTGTTGTCATTTTATTCTCCTATTTCCATATGCATGTATCAATAGCATAATCACTATCTAATGAGTTTTTGTATTCAGCAGTTAAACAATTTAATGCATTTTTATTTACTTTATAGCAATAGACATAATCAGAATCACGGTATACTTCGACTATTTTGGTAGTCTTTTCACATGTAGCATTTTTATTACCTGGATTTATATAATCTTTTTCTTCTATTATTTGGTCATCTATTAAATCTTTTATGGATATTTTACCTTCGTATACTGTTACAGATAAACTTTGATTATTTTCTGTTTTAGTAGCGGTCTTTTTTTCGTTAAATGCTATCTTATCACTATTTAATGTTACATAACTATCTATGCTTTTGGATAATTCATTTAAAAACATTCCCTCTGTTTTTAATTTACTTTCTTTATATATATTTGTTATACTTGGCACTGCAAATGTCAATATTATTCCTAATATTACTATTACTGCTAATAACTCTATTAGAGTGAACCCTTTTCTATTCATACTATTTCCTCCACATATATATTATCATAAATGACTATTTTTATCAATAAATTAGAAAAAGAACATGTATTTTTTACTATGTTCTTTAATGTAAATTTTTATTTGATGCTGAAACTTTTCTATATGTATCAGTAAAATCTCTTTCAGAAATTCCATACATATCACTGGGATCAGTAATATTAATATATCCTCCTTGGGCTATTTGCATTTTTGATCCCCATTGTTCCAATATAATATTATCTGGTATTTGAACAAATAATTGAACTCCACCTTTTGGTCTGAATATTAAATTATTATTAGGATCTATTTCATATTTCTTTGTGAATGTTGAGTCTTCAATTATCCACTGATTAATATGTCCATTATTATCTAGAATTGGATTTCCTTGTTCATCTGCTTTAGTTACAATCCAACCTAAATTATTTGTTTTTGGATCTACTTTTACAGTATCTCTTTTTTCTTCAATAGCATTTCCTATACTATCTACGCTCCATGATATTACTTCTTCTCCTAATGTTCCTTGTCTTGCTATTATTCTAGCAAATTTTTCGGCTTCGATAGGAGTTAATTTTCCACTTAATAAACCTTCTTTTACATATTCTTCCACTTTTACTTCTTGATAATTTTCCATATTATTTCCTCCATTTATATAATAGCAGTTTTAATTTGTTTTGTAAATAGCTTTTGTTTTCCTTGCTATTTTAATTATTTATATATATAATTGTTATAGGTGGTAGAATGAAGCTGTTATATAATAATAAAGATATTGATTTATATGAATGCAAAAGTTTTTTTTCTAGATTAAGAGGATTTATGTTTACTAGAAATATTGATAAAGCTCTTTTATTTGATAAATGTAATAGCATTCATACTTTTTTTATGAAAGAGAATATTGATGTTATTATGTGTGATAATGATAATAAGGTTTTATTTGTTTATAGAGATTTACCTAAAAATAAAATTATACTTCCTAAAAAAGGAGTTAGAAAGGTATTTGAAACTCCTAGTGGATATTTTGATATTAAGATTAATGAAAGGATGATGATTAAATGAATGTTGCTATAATTGGTACTGGTGCATATGGTATGGCACTTGCTAGTGTTTTTTATAATAATAAATGTAAAATTAAAATGTGGACTAATAGTGAAGAAGAAAAAAAGATGTTACTCAAAAATGGTAAAAGTGATAAAGTTGATTTTGTGATTCCTAAAGATATTATTATTAGTACTGATATGAAAGTTGTTGTAGATAGTGCTGAACTTATTATAATTGCTATTCCGGCTAAGTTTTTGGATAGTACTAGTAAAGAACTAAAAAAATGTTATAATAATAAACAGGTTATTTGTATTGCCTCTAAGGGGATTGAACAAAATACTTGTAGATTTTTATATGATGTAGTTAGAGAGAATATTAATACTAATAATATTGCTATTATTTCTGGTGGTACTTTTGCAGTTGATATTGTATATAAAGTTCCTATTGGTCTTACTCTTGCTACTAGAAGTAATACTGCTAGAGATGTTTTATTAAAATATATGCAAAATGATTATGTTAAGTTAAGACATACTAGAGATATTGTTGGTACAGAGATTTGCGGAGCTATTAAGAATGTTATTGCTATTGCTTCAGGGATGTTAGATGGTATGGGATATCCTATATCTACTAGTAGTATGTTTATTACTGAATCACTACATGATATTAAGGCACTTATTAAGGCTCTTGGTGGAAATAAAAAAACTATTCTTTCTTTCGCAGGTTTTGGAGATCTTTTACTTACTTGTACTTCTGTTAAAAGTAGAAATTATACTTTAGGAAAAATTATTGGTGAAGGTAAAAGTAAGGAAGAAATTAATAAATATATTGAAAGCACTACTATTGAGGGATTATATACTCTTAAATCTATTAAGAAATTATTAAGAAATAAAAAGATTAAGATGCCTATTATTGATCTTATTTATGATATTATTATTAATGATAAAGAACCTAGTGAACTTAAAAGGTTTTTAATTGAAAAAGAATAAAAGTAGTTAGTTACTATCTATGTAACTAGCTACTTTTTCTATGGTATTATTAAAATTATTATAATCTGTTTCAAACCATACTACTGGTAATTGATGATTAAAGAAGGTATACTGTCTTTTGGCATAATGTCTAGAGTTTTGTTTTATTTTTTCAATTGCTTCTTCTTTAGTACAATTACCATCTAAATAATTATATAGTTCACGATAGCCAATAGCATTTAGTAATGGCTTGGATTTTATACCTTTGTCGTAGAAGGATTTTACTTCTTCGAGTAAGCCTTGACTTATCATTTCATCTACTCTTTTATTTATTTTATCATATAATACTTGTCTATCTGTAGTAAGTCCAATAAAGATTACATTATATAGTAATTTATTGGTTTTATTTTTATTTATTGATTCGTTATTTTCTTTATAATAATTGATTGCTCTTATTAATCTACGACGATTGTCTTTATCTATTATGATATCTTTATCTAACTTTTTTAATTCTTCATATAGTTCTTCATTAGTTAAGTTGTCATAAGTATTAGTACTTTTTTCTTCAGATAATTTGTAATCATATAGGGCTGCCTTTATATAAAGGCCTGTTCCTCCTACTAGAATGGGAGTTTTATTTCTGCTTTGAATTTCTTTTATTTTTTCACGGCAATCTTTTTGATAGTGATAGATGGTATATTCTTCAGTTACTTCTTTAAAATCTAATAAGTGATGAGGAATACCTTCTTTTTCTTCTTCTGTTACTTTAGCACTACCTATATCTAATCCTTTATATACTTGAACGGCATCGGCATTTATTATTTCACCATCATATTTTTTGGCTAGTTCAATACTTAATTTTGTTTTTCCTACTGCTGTTGGTCCTGTTATGACAATTATTTTATGCATATTGTCCTCCTTTTTAAAGAAAAGAAGATGTTTATTTTATCTTCTTCTTTTGATTTTTTTGATTAAATGAATAATCTTCTACTTTTCTTAAACCTAGTTCTATTTCTTTTAATTCATTAGCTCTTCTTAATTCTAATGATAAATATTTTAATACTTCGATATTTTTGTTGTTTTCTCTTAAGGCTAATGTTAAATTTCTCATTACATCTGTTTCATATGACATAATATCACCCCACTTGCCACTTATAATAGCATAATCTATGGTGTATGTCAAACATATTTTTAATTTAGAGACTTATTATTAAGGCTCTAAATTATTATAGAAAGACCTTAGGCTTTCTATAACACGAAAGAGACCTTAGGCTCTGAAGTACTTTAAACACTTCTTTTAAACATTTTTTCTATTTCATATATGGTAAAATGAATTATCGTTGGTCTACCATGAGGGCAATTATAGGGATTATTACACTTTCTTAATTTGTTTATAATTTCTTCTTGGGCCTCTTTGGTTATTCTAGTATTGGCCTTGACACTCATTTTACAACTTACTAACTTGGCTAGATTATCTCTAAATTTTCCTAGTGTAAAGTCTTTACCTTTAGATAGTATTTCTTCAAATATTCTTCTTACTATCTCTTCTTCTCTTCCTTTTGGTACCCAGGTTGGATGAGATATTACTCTAAAGGAATTAATACCAAACTCTTCTATTTCAAAGTTTAATTCTTCCATTATATTTAGATTTTCTTTTATTTTGATATATTCATTATTGGGTAATGTTATTACTATTGGTACTAATGGAGAGATGGTATCGTTATTAGGATGTGATAATAAGTAATAATTTCGTTCATAGTTTACTCTTTCTTCTGCAGCATGCTGGTCAATTAGATAGATTCCTTTTTCATTTTCACAAACGATATAGGTTCCTAAGGCTAGTCCTATTGGATATAACTCTGGTAATTTGTCATGGACTATTTCTTCAGCATAGTCTTCTTTTTCTTCTTCGGTATCATACTCATTATTTGGTTCTTCAATAAAGTTAACTAGATTATTTAATCTTTTTTTATTTTCATCTGGATATATTTTTTCTTCTTCTTTTGGTGCTATGTTATTTCTATCTAGATTCAAGGTTAAATTTTTATATGTTATTTCTGGTCCTTCTTCTTTGGTCTCTATCTTTGGTATTAGTATTTTCTTCTTGATAGTACTTGTTATGGTATCTTCGATTAGGACTTTTAAATCTTCAAAATTACTAAACTTGATATCTTGTTTGGATGGATGAATATTGACATCGATTAGGGATGGATCGGCATTTATATTTATAACAACAATTGGATAACGAGTGTCTTCTTTAAATGAAGAATAGGCATCATTAATTATTTTATTTAGATATTGATTTTTGATTACTCTATTATTAACAAGAATAGTCATGTGATTTCTATTTGCTCTTGTTACTTCAGGTAGAGATATATAACCTGCTAGTTCATAGTCATCATTGGCATTTTTTATCTCTAGCATTCTTTTAGCAACATCCAATCCATAGATTGATTTTATTACTTTTAATTGATTGCCGCTACCATCGGTATTTAGGATTTCTTTATCGTCATTAGTTAGTCTAAACTTGATACTTGGATATGATAAGGCCATTTTATTGACATATTCGACAACATTTGCTAGTTCGGCATAAGGACTTCTTAAGTGCTTTAGTCTGGCAGGGGTATTATAGAACATACTAGTTACGGTTATTTGAGTACCTATTCTTGCTTCAGAATTTGTTACTTTCTCTATTTTACCTCCTTTGATGTGAACCATTGTTCCTACTTCTCCATCGCATGTTTTTAATATGACATCGGATACAGCGGCGATTGAGGGAAGAGCCTCTCCTCTAAAACCTAGGGAAGATATATTCCATAAGTCATCATCGGTATATAATTTACTAGTTGCATGTCTTTGAAAAGCTAATGGAGCATCTTCTCTATTCATACCGATACCATTATCAGTTACGATAATTTCACGGATTCCAGCTTCTTTTAAATCTATTTTAATATTTGTTGCTTTGGCATCAACGGAGTTTTCTACTAATTCTTTTACTATTGATACGACTTTTTCTACTACTTCTCCTGCTGCTATTTTATTTGATAGTAGTTCATTCATTACTCTTATTTTATTCATTGTTTACCTCAATCATTTTATATGGTTTATCCATATTTCCTTCTTTTTTATAGATAGCTATTTCTCTTCCTTTATGGTCTATTAGTAATGATAATTCTGAATTGAAAAAGATGGGAAGAGGCATACCATTTTGTACTTTCTTTAGGGTGTCTTTCTCTATTATTGTTACGGGAATATTTGATAGTACTTCTCTTATGGTAAGTAATTTATAGTTATCATTTTGAATATCTTCTAGTGTACAAGAGTCTTCTAGTGAAAAGATTCCTTGCTTTGTTCGTACTAGATTTTTCATTGTTCCATAGGTATTTAAGTCATAAGCTATATCTCTAATTAGACTTCTTATATATGTTCCTTTGCTCACTTTACATTTTATTTTGAACTCAATGGTATTAGTTAGATACTTGGGGTCTTCTAGTAAATCTAGGGAGTATATTTCTACTTCTTTACTAGGTGGAGTTACTGGTATATTGCTTCTTGCATATTCATAGAGTTTTTTTCCTCCTACTTTGACTGCTGAATACATGGGTACTTCTTGAAGATATTTGGTAGTATATTTTTTTAGTGTTTTCTCGATATCTTCTTTAGTTACTTTGGGAATATTTCTTTTTATTTCTGTTCCCGTTATATCTAACATATCCGTTTCATAACCTAGTATGACTTCTGCTATATATTCTTTGGTTTCTGATGTTAGTAGTTCTGCTACTTTTAAGGCTTTTCCTATCGGTACTATTAGAACTCCTTCTGCTAATGGGTCTAATGTTCCAGTATGACCTACTTTTTTGGTATTGAACTTTTTAGATATGATATTTACGATATCTCTACTTGTATAATCTTTTGGTTTATTTACTATTAATACTCCATTCATTGATTCTCTTACCTACTTCCTCTAGTACTTGTTTTTTTATTTCTTCATAAGGCATCTTTACTGTTACACCAGCAGCATTAATATGGCCTCCGCCACCAAATACTTTTACTATTTCATTTACATTAATATGCTTACTACGAAGTGATACTCTTATTTCTTCTTTATACTTTCTTAAGAATATTGATACTTCTATTCCTTCTATTTCTAGAGGAATATTTACTAGAATACCACAGTCATTTTGGTCTACTCCAGTATTTATCATATCTTCTTCTGTTATATATGATATAGCTATTTTTCCATTATAATAGAACTCTAAATTATCTAGAGCTATCTTTTTAATATTAAACTGATTTATAGTTATTGTTCTTAAGGCTTTATCATAAAGAAGATATATATTTACTATTTTACTTAAGTCTTCAGCCATGGCAAAAGTACTTGGTAAAACATCTTGATGAGAGAAACCACCTGTATCAGTAAGTAAGCCAGTCATTAGTGGTTCTCCTAGTTCTTTGGTTATCTCGATATTTAATTCTTTTATTATTTCATATACTATCTGACAGCAGGCTGGTCGCTCTTTAACTAGATTTTCATCTCCATATTTAGTATTACTGATATGATGGTCAATTACATATTTTCTCTTTACTCTATTTAAGATATCACTTGGATCATTTACTCTATCTATGTTAGCAGTATCTAATATAATAGCAGTATCATAATCTTTACTACTTTCTTCTTTAATATCTTGAAAGCCCTCTAGAAAGTTAAATCTTTTGGGTGGCTTATTAATTACTATATCTACTTCTTTATCTAATTTCTTTAAGGCGTGATACATAGCTAATGTACTACCAATAGCATCACCATCGGGATTATCATGACAAAGTAAAACAATATTATTGCTTGTTAATACTTTGTCAATAATATTGTTCATACTTACTCCTCCTTATTTATTTCATCAATTATCTTTTCTATCTTGTTACCATATTCAATTGATTCGTCATAAACAAATGTTAACTCAGGCATTTTTCTTATTTCTACTTCATCAAATAGTTTACCACGAATAAAGGAACTTGCTCTATTTAATGCTTTAGTTACTTTTTCTCTATCAGTGTCTATTAGATTAGTAAAATATACTTTAGCATAAGATAAGTCATTTGTTATATCAACTGCGGTTATGGTTACAAATTTGATATCATCATCTTTTACTTCTTCATTTATTATTTTTGATATTGCTTCAGTAAAGATGTGTCCTAATCTATCTAATTTTACACTCATAATTATCTCCTTTTATTTTGCTTTTTTAGTTTTACTTTTTTCTAAACCTAATTTATATCCTTCTAGATAAGCTGCGCATTCTCTAACCGCTTCAGGTAATTCTTCAAAAACAATATTTTCATCTTGTGCATCATTATAGCCAATCATCCTTAGCGAATCATCAGTATATTTTTTTTCTGGAATTGATACTGCTAGTGTTCTACTTGCTAATGTTGTATATCCATAGTGGTATGATACTAAATTATACTTTCCAGTTATTCCTTCTATATTATAAAGATTTCCTTCAACAGATAAGCCTGCTAATCTATCCTGTTTTCCTTTTTCAATTAGTATAGGATTATTTCCACTAGTATTTAATTTATTCATAGCTTTTTCTTTATCTCTTTTTTCTCTAAAATCTTTATCTGTTTGATATTGTGAAATAGATGCTGCACTTATCTTTACATAATCACTTTTTCTACGATTTATTCTAATTTCTGTTTCTTTCATATTATTCCTACTTTCTTAAATTTTTATTATTATTTAATAATTCTTCTAATGCTTTTTTATATCCTAGTAAATACTCTCTATTTTCTTTTATTTCTTTAGGTAGATCCGCTAATGATATACCACTTTTAGCATCATTATATCCTATTTCTTCAATAGTTGCCATTCTCTTGACATCTGGATATTTTAGTTGAATAGCAATTTTTTCAGTTCCTAAAGTATAATATCCATAATAGTATGAACGTTCATCACCAGTTAAATTCACACCATCTCTACTACTTTTTCTAGGAGCTATTAAACTAAAATTATATGGTTTAGCAGATAATCTATCTATAATTCCTTCTTTAGTATACTTTTTAGTTCCTCTCGTTTGATATTCTTTTTGTGCTTTAGCTTTATTTCTATCTTCTGTAATAAAATGTACTGCTAATATTTTGCTATACTCTTTTCTTGTACAATTTGGTACACGGCTTCCTAGTTTTTCAGAACTAAATTCATTTCTCATATTATTCTACTTCCTCACTTCTTTTAGTTCATATGCTTCAATTATATCTTTTTCTTTAATATCATTAAAGTTTTCGATAGTTATTCCACATTCTAAACCTTGTTTTACTTCTTTAGCTTGATCTTTTTCACGAGCTAGAGTAGCAATTATGCTATCATTTACTACTACACCATCTCTTATTACTCTAGCCTTTGCTCCTCTTTTTATTACTCCTGATGTTACATAAGAACCCGCTATGGTACCGACTTTAGAGAACTTAAATAATTTTCTTACTTCAGCTTCTCCTAATACAACTTCTTCATATTCTGGTTCTAATTTTCCTTTTAAAGCAGCTTCCATTTCTTCTACTACTTTGTAAATAATATCATATAATCTTATATCTACACCTTTATCTTTAGCAGTTTCAGATATTTTATGATCTGGTCTAATATTGAAACCGATGATAATAGCATTTGATGCTTCTGCTAATACAACATCACTTTCAGAAATAGCACCAATACCACTTCTGATAACATTTATTTTCATGCCTTCAATGTCTAGTTTTAGTAATGAATTTTTTACTGCTTCTTCACTACCTTTAACATCAGCTTTTAATATAATATTTATTTCTTTTTCACCAGCTTCTTTTCTATTAAATAGATCTGCTAATGAAGCCTGTGTTTTTGGTTTATTTTTCTTTTCTTTTTCTATTTCTTGTCTTTGTTCTGCTACCTTTTTAGCTTTCTTTTCACTTTCAAAAGCCATAAACTTATCTCCTGCTGATGGGCTTTCTGGTAAACCTGTTATAGATACTGGCATTGATGGAAGAGCTTCAACTAAGTTTTCACCTTTATCATTTTTAAGAGTTCTGACACGTCCTGATATTGTACCTACGACAATTGGATCTCCTAGTCTTAAAGTACCATTTTGGATAAGTAAGTTAGTTACTACACCACTTGCTTTATCTAATTTAGATTCAATTACTGTACCAATGGCATAACGATTTGGATTAGCTTTTAATTCTCCCATTTCACTTAGTAATAAAATTCTTTCTAGAAGATCTTCTATTCCTTCACCAGTTACTGCTGAGATATTAACAAACATGATATCTCCACCCCAAGCCTCTGGTTGTAAGCCATTAGCGGACATTTCTGTTAATACTCTTTCAACATTAGCTGTAGGTTTATCTATTTTATTTACTGCTACTATGATTGGTACACCAGCTGCTTTAGCATGATCAATTGCTTCCTTAGTTTGTGGCATAACACCATCGTCTGCTGCTACAATAATAATTACGATATCAGTTATTGATGCACCTCTAGCACGCATCTCAGTAAAAGCTGCATGTCCTGGAGTATCAATAAAAGTTATCTTTTTGCCATTATAATCTATTTGATAAGCACCAATAGCCTGAGTTATTCCTCCAGCTTCACCACTTGCTACATTAGTTTTTCTAATAGTATCTAAAAGGGTTGTTTTACCATGGTCTACATGTCCCATTATTGTTACTACTGGTGGTCTTTCTATTAAGTCTTCTTCCCTATCTACTATTTCTAATTCTTCAAAATTAGCCTCATCCATAGTACTTTCTTTTTTTAATGTTTTATTGAAGTCTGCTACTAAGATTTCAGCAGTATCAAAATCTAGAGAAGCATTAATATTTACTAGCATACCTAAAGCCATCAATTTTTTTATTAATGTTGCTGCTGGTACATTTAAGGCTCCTGCTAATTCTGCTACAGTCATATTTTCTTTGTAGGCTACTACATCATCACTATTAGTATTAGTATTTGATTGTAGTTTTTCTTTATGTTTGTACATTTCTTTTCTTTTAGCCCTAAAATCATTTTTTTTGATATCTTTTTTGATAGAATTCTTTTTCTTGTGTACTTCTTCCTTATCATTTGATGTTATCTCTTCTAGTTCTTCTTCATAAGAATCAGCAAAGTCTTCAATTTCTTCTTCTAGTTCTTCAACTTCCTCTTCTTCATCCATATTTGCTATTTCATTATCTAGCATAATTATATCATCATCAGATAACATATCTTCTTCATTAGATACTTTGATATCTAGAGTTTGACATAACTTTAATATTTCCGATACTTTCTTTCCAACATCGTTTGCATATTCGGATACATTCATCATATGTATCACCTCCTATTTTATTATTTTTTCTATCTCTTCATAAACAGTATCATCTATCTTTACTTCTAATGCACGTTCTAATATTTTTTTATCTTTAGCTAAGTTTAAGGCGTTTATATCTTTCTTAATATAAGCACCACGGCCATTTGCTTTACCAGTTAAATCAGGAAAAATATGTCCTTCTTTATCTCTTACTATACGAAGTAATTTACTTTTAGGTAGTTGTTCTTTAGTTACAACACATCTACGTAATGGAACTTTTTTCATTTTATTTCTCAGATGCTTCCACTTCTTCAGCATTTTCTTCATTAACAGCTGACTGACTTTTTACTTCGATTTTGTAATGTGTAAGACGGGAAGCTAATTTTACATTTTGTCCTCTCTTACCTATTGCTAGAGATAAATTGTTGTCACCAACTACCGCTAATGCTTCTTTCTTGTTTTCATCTTTAATTGTTACTTTAATATCTTTAGCGGGACTTAAAGCATTAGTAATAAATTTAACTGGATCTTTATCATATAATATTACATCTATTTTTTCACCATTTAATTCTTTTAAAACGGCTGCTATTCTTCTTCCTTTTTCACCTATTACAGCACCAATTGGATCTACATTATTATATTCAGTATAAACAGCTATTTTAGTTCTACTTCCGGCATCTCTAGCTACTGAATATAACATTACTGTGCCATCATTTAATTCTGGTACTTCTATTTCTAGTAATCTTTTTACAAAGCCATAATGACTTCTAGAAAGCATAATAAATGGTCCTTTTGGTCCAAGTTCTAGTTTTGATACATATACTTTTACTGATGAACCCATAACTAGTTTTTCACCTGGTATTATTTGATCTTTTGGTAAAATACCACTTGCTCTTCCTAAGTCAACAAAGTAATTTTTTTGGTCTTCTCTTGATAATGTTCCAACCATTAATTCACCATCTTTATCTTGGAATTCTCCTGATATGCTTTGTTTTTCTGCTTCTTTTACTCTTTGAACAACGATTTGTTTAGCAGTTTGAGCTGCTACTCTACCAAAATCTTTAAGTGGTAATTCTTTATCTTTAATAGTATCACCAAGTTCAATTCCTTCTACTTCTTTAGAAGCATCCTCTAATGATATTTCTAAGTCAGGATTTTCTACTGTTTCTACTACTGTCTTATATGAATAGATTCTAATATCTCCTGTTACATCATCAACTTTAGCCATAACATTAGTTAATCCTTCATTTTTCCTGTAAGCTGCAGCCATAGCTTGTTCCATAGCTTCAACAACTATACTCTTATCTATTTTCTTTTCTTCAGCGATAGCATTTAATGCCTTCATAAATTCTTTCATTTGTTTTTGATTCATTTTTATCTTCCCTTCTCCTTTGTCGATACATCTAAAGTGTATGATTCTTTTATAGGATCTTCTCTATCTAGTATTGGATTGATAATATTTGTTACTTCAACACATTTATCTATATCAATTATTTCATCACGATCTATTACGATTCTTAGATATAAATTATTATCTTCCTTTTCTAGATTTATGGAGTCTATTCTTACTCCTACTTCTCTGACTGGTCCTTCAAGCATTTCTCTTATTTTTTCTTCTACTGTCATATTTCCTCCTAATTAATATATATAAAAGAGTGGATTTTTATGCCACTCTTTCTTCAAGACAGTTATATTATAGCACATGTTTATAGTAAATACAAGGTATTTTTTTGCTTTTTAATGACTGATTCTTAAATATGGAGACACACTTGGCTCCATATTTCTCTTTGAAGACACTTAGGCTTCAAAGATGAGTGGGAAACCTTAGGTTCACACTCTATATGTAAAGATAAAATTTACCATTTGCTTTTTTAACAAAATTATTGTATAATTATTAGGCAGTGGTTATTCTTTTAAAATTCAATATATTAAATTTTTATTTTTTAACGAGAAAAAATATTTTGAAAGGAGAAATTAAATGAATACAAAAATTATTCCCCTAGGAGGACTTGGGGAAGTTGGCAAAAACATGTATACTGTTATGCATGGTGATGAAATTATTATTGTCGATTCTGGTGTTATGTTTCCGGATGATGACTTACTTGGTATTGATTATGTTATACCAGACTATACATTTTTAAAAGAAAACGAAAGTAAAATTAAGGCTTTAATTATTACGCACGGACATGAAGATCATATTGGTAGTATTCCTTTTCTTTTGCAATCGGTTACTATTCCAAAGATTTATGCTCCCGCTAATGCTAAAGAGCTTATTGATAAAAAATTAGATGAAAGAAATATTGTCTATAAAGACATGGTTGTTTATGATGAAGGCACTGTAATTAAAACTAAATATTTTAATATTGAATTTTTTAGAACAACCCACTCGATACCTGATTCTCATGGTCTTGCAATAGAGACTCCTGATGGTACTATTGTTATGACTGGTGACTTTAAGTTTGATATGACTCCTATTGGACCAATGGCTAACTTACATAAGATGGCAAGAATTGGTGAAAAAGGTGTTAGTGTACTTATGAGTGACTCTACTAATGCAATGAGTCCTGGCACTTCTCTTAGTGAGAGTGTTGTTGATGAAAACTTAAAAGAAATTTTCTCTACTTATACTAGTAATAGAATTATTCTAGCCACTTTTGCTTCAAATGTTTATAGAATTAAACATATTATTGAAACTTGTAAAAAGAATAATAGAAAAATTGCTTTATTTGGTAGAAGTATGGAAAACATGGTTGATATTGCTCTTAAGTGTGGTTACTTTGAGGATAAGAGTATTATTATTACTGCGGAAGAGGCTAATCATTTAAAACCTGGTGAAGTATGTTTACTTTGTACTGGTAGCCAAGGTGAACCACTAGCGGCTCTATCTAGAATTGCTGCTGGTACACATAGACAAATTAGTTTGATGCCTAATGATATAGTAGTATTTTCTAGTTCCCCTATTCCAGGTAATACAGCTTCTGTATCAAGAACTATTAATAAGCTTTATAAAAAAGGTGTTAAGGTATTTACTAATACAATGAGTGAAATTCACTCTTCAGGGCATGCTAATCAAGAAGAACTTAAACTTATGATTAGATTATTTAAGCCTAAATACTTTGTTCCTTACCATGGTGAATTTAGAATGCTTAAAAAACATACAGATTTAGGTGTTATGTGTGGCATTCCAAGAAGGAATACTTTTGTCTTAGAAAATGGTGATGTTCTTGCTCTTGATAAAGGACAGTTATATAAAGATGGTAAAGTACAAGCTGGTGAAGTTTATGTCGATGGCTCAAGAATTGGTGATGTTGGTTCTGCAGTTATAAAGGATAGAATTCTTATGAGTACTAATGGTATTCTAGTTATTATTGCTAATATCGATATTGAGCATAAGATTCTTTTAGGTAGTCCTGCAATTACTACTAGAGGTTATATACTGGTTAATGAAAATGCTGATTTAATTAAGGAAATTCAATATAATGCAGAAATTATTATTAATAAGGAACTTAAAAAGAAATTCTTTAACTTTAATGATATGAAGTCAGAAATTATTAATGGTCTTATGCCAATTCTTTCAGATAAGACTGGTAGAGTTCCTATTATCTTACCTATTGTTATGGGCATTAAAACGCATACTAAAGAAGATGATAACAATAGTAAAAAAGATGTTCAGTCTAAGAAAGTTATTAATAAGAAAGAAATTCTTAATAAAAATAAATAATTGTATAATTAAAATAACTATTACCCTGGAAATGGATAATAGTTATTTTTTTATTTACTAATTGGAGTAAATATATTTTTATATTTTAAAAACAAAAACATAAATCAAAAATAAATTATTATAACAAACGAACTATTTAATAAATGAGCGGTAATTCCTACTTTTAATTTTTTCTACAATAGGGTTTTGAAGTTTTGTACTTTTTAATTTAATATAGGTTTAACAGATTTTTGTGAATTTTATTTAATATCTAACATAAAAAAGGGATTAGTTGATATATTAATCAACAATAAAATAATTTTTATACATTTTTATAGGAATTACCTTTAATAACACATTAGGTGTTTTTTATTTTTCAAACTAGAGCGTTATGTGTTGTTACTCTAGCAATAACCTCCTTATTTTCAGATTTCGCCCATTCTTAGATTTGTACTTTTACTCAAATATTATTAATGAATTTCTTTGAAAAAGTCTTCAAAAAATTCATTAATTTGGTAGGCCTTAATATCGCAATAAGTATACTATATGGATTAGTACTTGTCAACAGGTTTTTGTTAATTTTGTCAAATTTTGTCAAATTTATTTAATCTGTCCACAGGTAGTGTGGATAATTCTATATTTTATAAGGCTTTTCATATGTAAAATGGTGTAAACTTTGATAATACTTTTATGAGGAAGACTAATCTTAGGCTTACTCATTTTATGATAGAGACAAAATTATTTGGCTCTATCATACCACGGAAAACATAAACTTGTTTATGGTTAAAGTGGACAAAAAAAGAAAATATATGGTTATATACTTTCTATATTATCTTACTATTAGTATTTGACCTATTGATAATAAATTTGATTTTAGATTGTTTAACTGTTTTAATCTATCAACTGTAGTATCATATTTTTTGGCTATACTATATAGTGAATCGCCTTTCTGAACGGTGTAAGTTGTCTCTAGGTTGGTATCTGTTGGTATTAGTAATACTTGACCTATTGATAATAAATTAGTTGTTAGATTATTTAAATCTTTTATTTTATCAATGGTAGTAGAATATTTTCTGGCTATGCTATATAGGGAATCGCCTTTTTGAACTGTATAATTAATGGTATTTTCTTCCTTCTCTACATCGCTTACTTTATCACTTGGTAATTTTAATACCTGACCAATACTTAGAATATTACTTGTTAAATTATTTATTCTTTTTAGTTCATCAACGGTAGTATTATATTTATTGGCAATTGAATATAAGGAATCGCCTTTCTTTACAATATATGTTGACTCTGGTAATAATGCACTTGGTATTTTTAGTAATTGTCCAGTTGATAGAATATTGGATGTTAAGTTGTTGATTCTCTTTAATTCATCTACGGTTGTATTATTAGCCATGGCAACTGAGTATAAGGTATCACCTTTTTGGACTATGTAGACATTTTCTTCTCCTTCATATATTTCTTTAGTTGGAATACGAAGAACCTCTCCTATTTGTAATGTATTTGTTGTTAAGTTATTCTCTTTTTTTAGTTCTGAAACAGTAGTACCTAATTTATTTGCTATGCTATATAGTGAATCGCCTTTTTGAACAACATAGGTATTGGTTGTTATTCCCTCTGGTGGTGTGTATGGTACTCCTATATAGTTTGCTACTGCTGCTATGACGGCTTCTGCTAGTTCTTTATAGTTTTCTTTTAGGAATTCGACATCTTTGGTATCGTCAATAAAGCCATATTCGACGATTAGTGGTTCTAGATTGCCAGTATTTCGATGTATGAAATAATAGTCTTTAGAGGTATCACTTGGTAATCTTCTTTGATAATACTTTCTAGTCGTTTGACCGGTGGCTCCTATATTTTCTAATATTCTTCTGGCTAGGGTATCTCTATTTCTTAGAGCATAGATGACTTCGGCTCCTTCGCCACCCCCTGAATTAACATGGTTCGATATTAGTATAACATCAGATGAATTACCAAACTTATTTAAAATAGTATTTACTCTATCAGTTGGAGATAAAGTTGTGTCGGATTCTCTAGTTATAGCTACTGGTACTCCTAACTCTTTAAATCTATCATACATATATTTGGATATTAATAGATTATAGTCTTTTTCTAGTAAATTATTGCCTGTAGCACCAGAATCTGTACCACCGTGACCTGGGTCAATTATTACTTTACGAACCGCTCTATCTTCATTATTATTCATAGTTATCACCTTCAAAGTAGTATATGTAAATAATGTTAATTTGGTTAACTTGACTAGAAGAAAAAGATACTATTTTTTAGTACCTTTAATCTTTATTTAATGTATTATTTATTATTTTTCTTATTTCAATAATTCTTTTTTTTATAAAGTCTGGATTATCTTTAAACCATTTTATGTTAAGTGGTGATGGATGTGGCAAAACTATTGCTGGTTTATTAAATAATATATTATTTTTAAATATTAGGTCATTATAATTTTCATTTGGAAAAAATGTTTTAGCGGCTTTAGCTCCAATTATTATGTATAATTTATTATCTATACATTCTAGTTCTTTCTTTATCCATTTTTCGTAGCATATTTTAGGTGGTGCTTTATCACATCCATTTTTATCTTTTCCTGGGTAGCAATGTGCTAGTGCTGTGATAAAAAAGTTATCTGGATTATAGAATTCTTCATCGCTTATTTGATACCATTCGTATTTTAATTTTTTACCACTTTGATCAGTAAATGGCTTTAGTGTAGTATCTACCGTTTTAGATGGTGCTTGACTTATTTGAACTATTTTTGAAGTAGCGGAACCTATGACTACTGGATGTGGCTTGAAGCCAAACTTATCTTCACAAATATTACATTTTCTTATTTCTTTTATTAAATTATTAAAGTCTTTTTCCATATATTTCTCTTTTAATTAAAACATATCATAATATGTGCCATTATCAAAGGCTTCTAAGGTATCTAGTATTTCATCCATGCTATCTTTTAATTCTTCACATAAGAATTTATAATCTTCTTTTTCTACATATCCTTTTTCACTCATATAAGCGTAAAACTTTTTTATACTTGCGGCTTCTTCTTTTGTTGTATATGGTGTAGCCCACATACATTTTTCTATGAACCAGCCATTTAAAAATGAATATACTGAAGTTATACCTTCTTCTGCTGTTTCTACATCATAATAATTTAAATAATCATTGATAAATAAATCCACATTACTTAAATGCTTTTTTATTGTTTTATCACTTAATGATTTTTCCTTTAACCATTCTTCAAATTCTTTCATAAATTTTTTATTTCTTTTCTGATTTTCTTTTATTTTCTTTTCTATATTTTCCATTATTTACACCTACCTTAAATATTTTTTAATTAGAGAGGCCGCTGATGAAGCACCTTCTTCTGTTAGAACTACTGATTTGTTTTTCTTTTAAATTATATTTTTGTCTTTCTTTTGCATTATTATATCATATTATTGTGTCTTTAACAATATAATCTGCTATTAATAAACTAAATAGACTAAATACACAATTTCTTATGTACTTAGTCCGTTCTATTAATTTTCTAAATTGTAATCTAAAAAAATAGGGCTCCATCATTTAGACAGTGCCCTTGCAAAAATGTATTACCATTTTTTCCTTGCATAGATAATATAACATATTTTTTTATCTATGTCAAACTATTTAATCAATGTTTACATTATTTTTACTTATAATAACATTTTATTATTTTGTCAAAATATTCATATATTGATTTTAATAGTTCATTATTAGTATAATACTCACTATGGTAATTTATTCTTCCATAAAATAAATCTTTAATATCATTTGTAACATTTTCTTTTACTCCATTACTTGTTACTATTTTATTAAACATATAAAGCGTGTATGTTATCTGCCTTATTCGTGAATTTTTCAATTTATTAGTTCTCATTTCTTTTTTGATACCACAAAAGTTTAAATAATTAACCACTTTATAATCAGGTGAATATTGATTATCTTTCTTATCAAGTTCACATAACACGCAAGAATTATGTGCAACTGCATTTCTTAGTTTTACTATTTCCCTTAGAATAAATACATTTTTACTTTCTTCTGCTAACTTGTATTCTTTAGAGAAAAACTCATAAAAGTTTACTAGTTCTCCAAATGTGATAACTTCAAGAAATTCCCATATAGGTATATTTTCCAATTTCTTATCTTTATCAATATCATATTTAGAAAATATTTTTTGATAATAATCGCTTCCTACTTTTTTAAATATACTATTATGTACTTTTTTGGGAAATTTATCGTCGTTAAAATCTTTTTCTAAATACATATTTACTATTCTATATCCATCTTCTTCATTTATATCTTCTATTAAATTTAATATTCTAATTTTTAAATAATGTTCAATATCTATTATCATTTTAAATAAAACTAATCTTACCCTGTGATCAATAATCGCTAAATCTTTAAGATATGCGAAATCTAAATCAACATATTTATCTACAAACTCTCCATTAATTAAATATCTTTCAAAATTATGTTTATAAGATGTTAAATTATAATAGTTATTGTTGTCTTTTAAATATTTTTCTGCTTCTTGTTCTGATATCAGTTCAAACTTAATATTTTTATTTTTTAGATACGAAACCATCTCTGTTATTTTTAACATGGGCTTTAATGTTTCTATATTATTACCATTAATCATGTTAATTCACCTTCTTTTTATTTACTATTATAACATATCAATTTTAATTAATTAAGACTTTTTATAAAAAAATAACATAGATTAATCTACATTATTTACTTTTATAGTACTTACATACTTTATATTTAATACTTTATCATATAGTAATTGCTTATTTTTTAATATTTTTATAAAACTATATATATAGAAAATTATAAATATTAAAAATGTATTTAATCCTATTATTACTGATAAATAGTTAGGTATATTTTTAGCTAATAACATTTCTAAATGTACCACTAATGAAAATATTCCATAGTAATATAAATAGATAAAGATATTTCTTAAAGTTAATCTAAGTAATCTCTTATCTGGTACTTCCAATAATACATTTATTATTTTTCCAAAGATAGTTTGGTTATGGTTGAAATATGGAATGATAATAAAGTAAAGAACCGCTAGTGAAAGATTTATATATTTATTATTTATTAAAAATGATACTAGCATTATCATTAGTAGATAGATAAAGATATCCCCTAGAAAGAGTGTTATTCTTCTTAAGGAAGATACTTTTTGTCCTTCTTTTAATGATTTGGTATCGATATCTTCTCTTGTTGGTAAATGTTTTTGGATAGGACTTATTATTAAATATCCCAGAAGACCTCCTAGTGTGTTTATTAATAAGTCATCCACATCAAAATTACGATATGCTCTAGGATAGATATAATATAGTCCTGTTAATTGAGTTAATTCAAAGAATAGTGATATTAGGAGGCTTATAATTATTGTTTTCTTTAATGAACATTTATAGTAGTATCTTAGATAGACTCCTAATGGCATAAACATTATTATATTAAAGATAACAGTATATATACTAGGTATAGTTATTATTTTTAGAATGTTTATTTGTTTTAATTCTATTAGGTCCTCTACTATATCTTTTATGAATGTTAATGGGATTAACTGAGGATTAATCACTTTCATTTTGATTACTTCTTCTTTGGTTGGAAGAGGTAATATTACTAAAAAGTAGATTGTCATTAGATATAAGATAAAGGAATATATTATTAAAGTTCTTAATTTGTTTACTGATCCATAATGATGATATTCATATATTATATATGGTAATGTTATTAATAAGGCTAAAAAAGGAAAGATTATTAAAGCTGCTTTTATTGGTACTAAATAGCTCATCTTATCTCTCCTTTATTATGGTTTTACTACAGTAGTATGTTACTAAGAAATATCCTCCATAGATTACTACTAGAAATAATGCTGTTAATATTATTGATGATAGTAATGATTCTGTTCCTATTGTTTTTAAGATATAGTTAGCAAATTCTATTCCAAATATTGAATGAATTATAGCTAGTAATAATGGGAATAGGAAGAATACTGCTATCTGATTAAATAAGGCTTTGTTAATCATTTTCTCATCAGTTCCTATTTTTCTTAACATATTAAATCTTTCTTTATTATCAGTACTTTCAGATAATTCTTTTAGGGCTAAAATGGCCGCACTTGATATTAAGAAAATTATTCCTAGATATAGTCCTACAAATGTTACCATGGCTCCTAGTCCTATGGATGATGCATAGATATCTATTTTAGTATTATATGATAATAATGTATATTTGTTAAAATGGTTATTTATTATAGTACTAACTATATCTTCAACATTTTCTTTTTCTTCTTTAGTGTCTGCTTGATAGTTAGCCGCTAAAATATTTTTATATGGATGAATACCTTCTAAGGCATTATCTGGTAATATTATTACTCCTGTATTAGTAGCACTTCCACTTAGTTCGATAATGCCATCTTGACATTCTTGATATTTTGGATAGTAGTCTTTACCATTTATAGTTAGTTTGGTATTATTTTTTAGGGATATATTTCTAATATCCGCCATCATCTTATAATTGGCTATAATTACATATTCATTATCTTTCAGAGTTAATTCTTTTTTGTTATATAGTTTTGCTAGACGATTGTAGTCACTTAATTTTATTAGTGTTTCTTTATCTTGATATGCTAGTAATGGATAATCTTTGCCTATTTGTTCTATTTGGTCTCCAAAAGAATCTTTTAGGGTTATTTCTTCTAATCTATATATATTTATGTCTACTACTTCTTTTAGATACTTGTATACATCTAATCTTTGTAAGGTATCTTTGACAGTGGTGTTATAATCCTCTATTATGTCTTTTGAAAAATTTTCTTTTTCTTCTTTAGATAATGATTCTTGTAGCTTTGAGAACTGAATATCAACGGGTGCTAAATCTTTTAGATTACTTGATAGGGAGTTCTTTAATGATAATGCTGAGGAAAAGATACATATGGTAAAGAATAACATTAGGCATATTATTGTCATTGAAAAGACAGTTGTATTTATTTTACTACTTATTTGACGAATGGTAAAACTATTTAGTCCTTTGTAGTAGTATTTTTTTAGATGCATTACTATCTTTAGGATTAGGCCTGATAGTGACCAAAATATTAGGAATGTTGATATGCATCCTATAGCTATGGGCAACAATATTCCATTTATAGTATTCATAAGTGGTGAAGTACTAAAACCATCTGTTACTAGATAGTAAGCATATGATAGTGCTATGACCGCAATTATAAATACTATAGTGCAAATGATAGGATTTTTTAATTTTACTTTTTCTGATTTTTTATTACCATGTAATAGATCTATTAGTTTACATTTGTTTACAATTATGGTGTTAAATATCATTACTATTAAATACATTATGCTAAAGTATAATAAGGCTTTTAAGGCTGCTGAAGATGAAAATGTAAACTGAAATTTTGTTAAGTCGACTTCAAACATATTGGCTACTAAGATACTCATTAGTTGTGATAAAACTATTCCTAGGGCTAGGCCAACTCCTAAAGAGATAACTCCTATTATAAGAGTTTCAAAGAAAAGGATTAGAGATATTTTTCTTTTGGACATTCCTAAGGTTAAGTAGATTCCAAATTCTTTGTTTCTTCTTTTTATGAGAAAACGACTGGCATAGATTATTAGAAATCCTAGAATGAATGAAACAAAGACACTTACTCCTCCTAGAATGGTGGTCATTAGTCTTATTATTTCACTTGTTGATGATGATACATTTAGCATTACTGTTTGACTATCTATAGCATTGAAAACATAAAAAATAGCTACTCCTAGTACTAAAGTAAAGAAATAGATAGCATAATCTTTGATACTTTTGGTTATGTTTTTTATAGACAATTTAAAGAGCATCATTTATGTCTCCTCCTAGTAAGGTTACGACATCTATTATTTTATCAAAGAATTCTTTTCTGGTATCATTTCCTTTACGGATTTCGTTATATATTTTACCATCTTTTATAAAGATTATTCTAGTAGCGTAACTTGCGGCATAAGCGTCATGAGTTACCATTAGAATAGTGGCTCCTAAAGCATTATTTAGGTAGGTTAGTTTTTCTAGTAGCATTTTTGATGACTTAGAGTCTAGGGCTCCAGTTGGCTCGTCTGCGAGTATTAGGCATGGATTTGTTATTATGGCACGAGCTGCTGCTACTCTTTGTTTTTGTCCTCCACTCATTTGGTAAGGATATTTTTTTAGTACTGATTCGATGTCTAGTTCTTTTGCTACTTTCTTTATTCTTTTATCTATTTCTTTGGGACTTACATTTTGAATTGATAAGGCTAGTGCTATATTTTCATAGGCTGTTAAGGTATCTAATAAATTGAAGTCTTGAAAGATGAAACCTAAGTCTTCTCTTCTAAACTTGTTTAAATCATTTTCTTTTAGTTTTGTTATGTCAGTTCCTCCTACAAAAATATGTCCGGCGGTTACTTTATCAATTGTGGATATGCAGTTTAGTAATGTTGTTTTACCTGAACCTGAAGAACCCATGATAGCGACAAACTCTCCTTTTTCTACTTCAAATGATATGTTATCTATGGCTTTAGTTAAACTTGATTTACTTCCATAGTATTTTTCAATATTTTCTATTTTTAGTATATTTTCCATATTATTTTCCTTCCTTTCGTAATTAATAATACTAGATAATAGGAGATTTGTCGTAAGTTTAATATTACAGTATATTACTTTTTTGTAAGGTTAGTCTTCTGGGTGATAAAGTTTATTTTTACCAAAGGTTATTTTGATAATGGTATATTCTTTTTCTTCAGATTCTATCTCTATTTTATGACCTAGTTTGGTACATAATTTTTTGGCTATGTATAGACCCATGCCTGTTGATTTGATTTTATCTCTGCCATTAGTACCGGTAAATGATTTTTTGAAAACATTTGAGATATCACTTTTTGGTATGCCAATACCGTTATCTTTGATAAATAAGGTTATTTGACTACTATCTTCTATAGCATTTATTTGGATATAGGCGTTTGGCACATCTTTTTTGTATTTGATACTGTTATTGATAATTTGATTTAAAATGAATTCTAACCATTTGGTATCGGTATAGACTTCAGTATTTTTTATATCGACGATTAGATCAATTTTATTTTCTAAGAGGTCATCTTTATTTTTAAGGGCTACTGATGAGATTATTTTTTCTAGTTTTACTTTTTTGAAGATAAAGTCTTCACTGGTATAGTTACTTCTTACATAATAGAGGATTTGGTCGATGTAGTTATCTAGTCTTTTTATTTCTTCAATGTATTCTTTTGGTACTTGGTTTTTATGATTATGTGTCATAAGGATTAGACTTGATATTGGTATTTTTACTTCGTGTATCCACATCTCAATATAATCTTTGAAGTCTTTGGTGCTATTTATGTAACTACTGACATTTTCAATCATTGATTTGTTGATGTCGCACATGATGTTATATATTAGTTCTTCTTTGTAAGTAGTTGGTTTGGGTAAGGTTTCTAGGACTAGGTATTTTTTATCTAGATTTTTGGTATTGGTTATGAGTGTGTTATAGAAGGTTCTTTTTTGGAAATATGATATTAAAAGGGCTATGATTAGTGTTAGGAATAGTAATACTATGGTTACTATTATTAGTTCCTTCGGTACTTTGAAGGCTATTTCTAATAGGGTTATTAGAATTATTGATATGATAGTAATAATGATTATGGTTATTTTATCTTTTAGATAGTTTGTTAATTTCATAATAGTATATATCCTTGCCCTTTTCTTGTTTCTATAGCATCTGGATAGCCAAAGTCCTCTAGTTTACTTCTTAATCTACTTATATTTACGGTTAGTGCATTATCATTTATGTATTCTTCATTATTCCAAAGAATGGTCATTAATTCATCTCGTGATACAATTCTGTTTTGGTTATTTAATAAGTGCTGAAAGATTAGCATTTCATTTTTGGTTAGTTCTAATTCTTTGTTACTACCAGATAAGGTACCTCGTGATGGCAAGACTTCTAAATCTTTATATTTCAGTACTTCAGTACTATTATCTAATCTTTTGAAGATATTTTGTATTCTTAGTAATAGAATGGTTGGGCTATAAGGCTTGGTTATGTAATCGTCTGCTCCATAAGAGATGGATAATATTTCATCGGTTTCATTTGCTCTTGAGGTTACCATTATTACGGGAATATTTGATTCTTTTCTTATTTCTTTAAGTAACTGCTCACCATTCTGATATGGTATATTTATATCTAAGAGAATTAGGTCTATATTACTTTTTAGTATTTCTTCTTTAGCATTTGAAAAGTCTTTTAGTATTAATGCTTCATATCCAGCATTTACTAGTAGTTCATATAATTCTTTAGATATTATGGTATCATCTTCAATTATCATTATTTTTTTCATATATTATATTTCCTTCTTTCTATAGTTCTATTATATCATTATATTAATGTATTTTATATTACAAGTTTGTAAGGTATGAAAAAAAGACTTAGTACATCATTGTGATGTTGGTAAGTCTTTTTGATATTTCGTAAATAGCTGCTCTCTTCAGGAGGGGCTATTAGCATAAAAATCGGTGGTATAAAGCCCTGTAAAATCAACGTTTTTCACAAATATCACCTTTAATTATTATTCATTATACATTTTAAGTCATCAAGCACATCAAAATTAATTGATACTATGCGTTCACCTTCGATTGCATCCAACATGACTTGTTCTTTCTCTTTAAGTCTGTTATAAGTTTTAAAATCAATTGAATCATCTTCACCATCTTTACTCATTAAGAATAAATAATAATATTGTGTATATTGATTCTTATTTAAACCTAATCTATTAATTCTATCCCTAGATTGAAGCATATGAGTTAAATTAAAACTGTATTCAAAATATACTGCATCATGGCATTGTTTATGCAATGAAACAGATTCTGCCATTGTATGAGGATTAGTTATTAAAACCTGTATTTCTTTATTTTTAAACTCCTCTATTGTTTTTTCTCTTTCCTCAACAGGTGCTGATCCATATATAATTTTGTTTGAAATACCTAATTTATTTAACTCTTCACTAATTCTGTCAATGGTATTTACAAAAATACCCCAAACAAGAACAGTTTTTCCATCACTAACTAATGATTTAATTTTATCAATCCCATCCCAAAACTTAGATGTCATATCAAATGACTTAATAAATTGTTTTTCAGATTCATCGAATTCTCCAGTGTTATCATAATTATCTGTTATATCATCTAATTCATTATCTAGATTGATTAATGTTTCATTTTCTTCTTCATCTTCGTATATATTTCTTAAAACATCATAATCAATTTTATTTAATAATAATTTAGGATTCGTAGAGGCCTGCAATAACCTAATATATAATAGCAAAGGATTTTGATTAAATTTTCTGTGAAGAAGTTCAAACAATTTACTTTCCTTTTCATTCATATAACTAATTATTTTAGAATCTTGATTTGGTATTGGAACCGATAAATCATTTTTTGTAGTTCGACAGAAAAATGGATAAATTAAATTATTGATTTTATCAGCAACCACTGGATTTTTACTTCCCAATTCTGCAGGTGTCATATGAAAAAAAGTATTATATTCATCAGTAAATAGAATATTTAATTGAGTATATAAATCTACATATGAATTTGGTATTGGTGTTCCTGTCAAAGCAACCTTATATTTTGCATTTTTACATATATAATATGCTGCACTTGACCATACACCATCAACTGCCTTTATTTTATGAATTTCATCAAAAACCAACATCGTTCTATTATCAATTACTTCTAATAATACTTCTTTTAATGAATTTAAACCTTCATAATTAATTAATATCAAATTATAAGATTTAGCATTTAGTTTTAATTCAGTAATTTTTTCTTCCTTATTCCTAAATTTTTTATCTAAGATATTTAATACTCTTAAGTTTCTTTTTTCGCCAAAACATTCATAATATTCGTCAATCCATGATTTAAATGAACTGATTGGTCCTACCACTACCATATTATCAATTTTGTTTTTTTCTTTAGATGTTAAATATGAGTAAGCACCATACACAATTGATGTTTTACCAGCACCAGGAACAGAATAATTTGCACTTTTAATCATCTCAGTTATAAAAAATGAATCCCACATCTGTTTTTCTCGTAATGGTCTTTCTAATTCCTCATTTACTATATCTGCAAAAATATTATATTTATCTATAACAAATGAATCTTGTTTCTTTATTAGCTTTCCTAATTCCTTAATTTTTTCAATTTGATAATTTTTATCTTCAAGATATTTTCTTAATTTTGGTGTTTCAATAAATTTCTTATTTATTGAGGATGATAAATTTTCCCAATGTTTTAATAATTCCTTAATTTTTATATAACTAATATCTCCGAAATAATAATAACTTTCTTTATATTCTTTTAATGAATACCTTATAAAATTTTTATAATCAAATGTTTTATCAATATCTACATTATCAGCTAAATTATTATGAACAAAAAAACTATTAGTATCAGTAATATCAGCAATTATCGCATCATCGTAATTAATCTCATTTTTTAAAATTAATTTTCCTTGATTATATACTGCAATTTTTTTGAATATTATTTCTGGTATAGGTACCACAATAATATTATCAACTTGATTATTCCATAATTTTTCGAAATATTCTTTTGCGTGAAATATTTTTTTATTTTCAATTTCTTGATTATCCCAGCTACATGATACTTCAAACAATTCATGATTAGCTTCTAGAGCAGCAACTGTCTCATTATTAGAACCTCTAAAATATATATTATTTCCAAATTCATCATATATAATACCAAGTTTTTCATGTAAAATACCTGGATTTACAAAAGCAATTTTAATATCCACTAATCCATTTTCAATTAAAAATGCCAAATTTGATAAATTTGTTTTATCAATTTCATCAAGTGGTTCCTTATCAAATTTTTCACTTAACTGATTAACTGCTCTAGCTTCATATCCATCTTTCATCAAATTGTAATCTGATTCTGTTAATTCTTCAGAAAAGATAAATCTTATTTTTCCTTGATTGTAATATAAATTTTCTATTCCATCAGAATAATATGATAATATTTTTGAATCAAAAAATGCAGATATTCTATCATAATACTTTGCATACTTTAATGCCTTTTCATAAAAATCACTTGCAACATCATCTTTTTGTGTGTCATAAGAATATTCAAATTTAAGATTTGATAGATTAGTTGATTCCATTTTCTATTTTTTCCTTTATTTCAGCTAGCTTGGTTTGCAAAATATCAAATTGCTTCATAAAGTATGTTTTAGATTCTCCTTGTAATCTACAAACAGCCGCTATATCTAATTTACTTAAATCATTATTTATACTATTAATTGTTTCGATAGGAATATTCTTTATTTCATCTTTTTTTGCAGAATAGATAGCCTCATTAAATATTTTATCCATTTCTTCGCTTAATTCCGAATCATTTCTTATATTATTACGTATATAATCAGTTGTAATAGTTCCATCACATTCATTTAATTTTTGATTAAGTTTTCTAGATAATGGTTCATGTTTTTCATAATATTTTTCAAAATATTCTTCATTAGATACAATTTTTTTGCCAAAATCTCTTATATTTCTAGTAATATCTCCACTACCATCGCTTTTAGTTTTCATAATTATATTATCATACAATGTGATTTTAACTTTATTCCATTTTTCTTCATCTGACCCGATTCTTTTTTTAATAGTATATAATTCATTTAATGGTCCATCTATTTTAAAATCTTTAGCAATATAAAATTCTTCAGGAGCATTTATATATTCAAGAAAATCTTCCATCATTTTTGCAAGCTCAACTGATTTTTCTACATCACTATTTTTAGTTCCAATACTATTAGCATATTCAGCAACAGTCAATCTACCGGTTTTTACAATATCTCTATAAATACCAACTAATTTTTCTATTGGATTATAGTCAACTCTTTCCTCTCTACCTTGTTGTAATATTAATTCCATAATTTTAATTTGTTTTTCATCAATATTACTGTCTAAAATTACTGCTTCAAAGTAATTATATTCTTGTTTCCCAGTTTCCTTGTGTAAGGCTCTTAAACAAGTAAATCTTCTATTACCATCTATTACGCGTCCATCAGTCAATACAACGCCAGGTTCCAATTGAGAAAATTGCTCTATATTATTTTTTGTTCCTATAAATTTTTCTTTATCTGAAGAAATAATATATTTTTCAATAATTTCATTTCTTTCTTCTAAAGGTAAATCATTTATATTTTTGTTTTCTGAATTATATTTACTTATATAAGTAGCAATTCTATCATTTTGATCATTATAGTATAATTGATCAAGCGGTATGCGAAAAACCTCCATATTTTTCTTTACACCATTAATATTCATTTTTTTAGTTCCAACGACTTCGCCATTTTCTCTAATTACATTTAAATCAATTTTATTATTCATCGTAAATCTCCTTATAAAAATCTTCTTTATCAACATATAGTTTATCTAAAATTTGACTATAATAAATATTTGATAATCCATATACGTAACCTTTAACAACATCATATGTAAGGTCAATTGAGTATTCTTCATTAACGTTGTTTACAAGATCACCTATTGATATACTTCTATATTTATCCATTTCATCTTCAATAAATGTTTGGATACTCATCTTCTTTTTTAAGAAAGAAAATAATTTATGGTTATTAATTCTTAAAGTAGATATTTCACTATTGTAGAAAACAATATTTTCAATAAACTCATCATCAAATCCTAAATCCACTATATTTTGTATATTAATCTCATTTTTTATATTTTCTACACTAAAATATACCGTATCACTAAATATATTCTTCATTTCTTTGATAATTTCACTTATCTTTAATCTATTAATTCCTTTTTCATTCATCATTAATTTAGGTATATATAATCCATTATTTACCTTAAAAATATTATAACTTTTGCAATAATCATTAATTGTATTATATATTGATCCACTTTTTAATAAATCGGTATCAATTCTTATTATAGAATTTTGATTTGATTTGATTTCTAAATATTTATTAATACTACTATATTCTTTTTTTATAATATACCCATTTCTAAAACAATAGCCTATAGAATCAAAATTTGTTCTTGTAAATACATTTTTAGAAATATCTATTCCATATTCTACAAATAATTCTTTAATATATTTTGTACTGTAGATGTCGTCATGCAAATTGTTAACAAGCTTATCTCTTATATCATTATCAATCAAAAAAGTGGCTGTTTCCAATACATTCCCATTAAGATATTCTGACAAATACTGTCCAATATAAGCAAACATTGTTGGCTTATAATGTCCATAATCATCATGTAGCATATCAACAAAATCATCTAAAGAAATCGGTGCATATTCATTAATTTTATCAATCAAAAATTCATTTTTTTCTTCATAACCAACAAGAAAATTTGGCATCCTAATGAAGTAAACATTGTTTTTGTCATCATCAATTTTATACTTTAATAAATTATGCAATTCATAACAATCAAAAATATTTATTTCTTTCATGAATGATTTATTATTTTCAAATAGATATTCTGTTGAATAAAATCCATCATCCAAATTTAGCATATCTTCTAATACTTCTATGTTTTCAGTCGATATTTTTGAATAATCATAATATCTTACTGTCTGATGATATCCCATTATAGTATTTTCCATTCTTGATAGTCTTGAGCTTAGTGCTCTCTCATCTAATTCTGCTAGTTTCAATTCACTATATTCATTTAATTGTTCATTGTATATTTTTAAAATTTCAGAAGAAGTTAACTGTTTATCCTGATTTTCTTTTAATATTTCTATTAAGACATCGTTCGTGTTATTAATAATACTTCCATTATTTTTTATTGATATATTATTTAATGATTTATATTTATTTTTTATTTCATCATTAAATTCATCATCAAATAAAATTCCATTAATATTTTCTTTTCCTTTTTCATATTTTAAATTTAAAAATTCATATACATAAGAATCTAAATTAAACAATTCACAAAATAGTTTTTTTGTCCATTCATACTTTTCAAATACATCAGAATATTTATCTTCATAATAATTTAATGATATTATTCTATCAAACTGCTTCTTGCATATTTGTCTAACTCTTTCTCTAGTTATATCATTTTTTTCGCCAATTTCTTCAAGTGTTAATCCATCTAATCTATCTAATAAAATGCAAGAAACCTTTTCATCATAGTTTTGTTTTATATAATCTCTAATACTGTCTTTTTTATAATAAACGCCAAAATTATTTATACCAATTTTTCCAAGATTATTTAATAAATTAAAATCTTCAGTAAAATTTTCTATGTTGTAACCACTGATTTTTTCCATACGTTTCATTAGTATATATCTATTTATAGGATTATCATCGCTATATTTCTTTAATTCATTTTCTAATATAATGCTTGTTTTATTATTGTTATATGATTCTTCTATAACCAAATTATTCTTATTTATTGCATCTTTAATTCTTTCATGCATTGCTGATTTTATATTATATTGTAGTACCTGTTCATCAGTTGACAAAAGAAGAAATGGTACAGTTAAATTATTTTCTTTATACTCCAAGCATTTTGATAATGTAATTCCTTGATAATTTAGTTCTACTATAGTTCTGTTAATATCATTAGATTTAATCATTTTATTTACAGCATCTATTACACTATTCTTTTTATTTAGAGAAATATCAACGCCATCTAACGAATTAATACCATTTAAATATATCTCATATGGGGATATTCTCAAATCAGCCAGTCTTAATATTGTCGCCATTGGAATATCGTATTCGTATAATTCAAAAATATTGAATTTCGAATAATCTATTTTATCAGTATCTTTTTCACCATAACTAACTGCTTCTTCATGAACTTCAAATTCATTATTATCAAAATCTATATCATAATTCTTAATTTTCTTAACAGAATTATCATCAGTAGATATTACATCATCATCCTTAATTATTTCTTCTAAATAACTTGAATTTATCCAAAAGCATTGTTTAGTGTACTCACTAGCACCAGTTAATTTATCAGGTACCGGTAGCTCAAAAGTATCACTTGCATCTCTCGCATGTGGTCTAACATGCATATAATTTGAATCTTTCATACCTGGGAAATTTGTTAATCTATTTCCCCTATCATCGATTTCTTTTACTATATTACCTGACATTATGATAGCCTTAGTTTTACACCACATCTTTCGTATATCGTTTTCTAGTATAAGTTCTGGCATATTCCATAATTTAATACCATCAAATATATAATCATTATTTGTTTTTCTAAAAATGAAAAACATATATTTTGTAGATTCTAATTCTACCTTTAAATCTGAATCATTCCAATTTTGATTTACCAAGTCTTTGAATCTAAATGCAGGAAATGACATAGACTCTTTTATTCTTCCATCTTCCTCAACCCTTATTGTTTTAGGAATAATATTTGCTTTTAAAAATTCATCTGTGTTTCTTAAATCACTATTTATATTAAACATTCTACATATAATCATATTATTTATACTTTTAGCATCTGAATCAATATTAAACAATGACATAAGTTCTTTAGTAGTTTTACCTTTATATTTATTGATTATATTATTTATGAAGATATCAAATGACTCCGATGTGTTTTTTAAGATTGATTCTACATCATCATAATTACCAATGTATTTTCTAACAAGTTGAGTCATATATGAAGTCTTAAAACAAAATGCTCGTTGCTTTGCTTTTATTTTTGAGAAAGGTTGTTCTCGAAGTGGTGAACTATTTTCACCTTTTGTACAAGCGCCTAAATACATTGTATCAGCTTCTGAAAGTTCATGGGCTTTACCACTTTTAATTTTCTTTATTATATATTTCCAATCTTCCTCTATTTGCTTTAAATCTTCACTTTTAGCCAACTCAAATAATTTTTCATGAGTTATTTTTAAATCTTTATTATCTTTATCCGGTTCCCACAAATACCATAATAACTGAATTGTGTTATTTTTAAACCAAAAATGACTTGAATTGAATTCATTTTTATATTCATTCATATAGTTAATTATATTTAAAACTAATCTTTCTTTTGCTGATAGTCTTCCATCTTTTAATTTTTTATAAGGAGTTACTTTAAGTTCTATACCAGCTGGCATAAAATCTGGCTCAGAATCACTATTAGTTTGAATACCAAATAAGAACTGTTCTACAAGTTGACCTAGTCCACCTTTATTAGATTCATTTTCATTTTCAATTGTTATAACTTCTTCATTTAAAATATCGTTAACCGACTTGCCAATTGCAGATTTTGATATTATTTCTATTTCTTGTCTGTTGTATAATCTACCTTTTTTCATAAAATTTCTCCTTTCGATCTTGTTTTAATTAAAAAATTAGTTTAAAATATAATTATATAGTTGATCTTTTCTGCTAAATATATTATAATATATTTATAGTAATTTGACAATGTTAGGAGGTATAAATCATGAAAAAAACTGTAGTAGAATTATTTGCTGGTGTTGGTGGATTTAGATGTGGTTTAAATAAAGTTGAACTTATAAAAAATAAAGTTAAAGAAAATGGAAATTGGAAATTTGTATGGGCTAATCAATGGGAACCTGCAACTAAAACTCAAGAAGCTTTTGATTGTTATGTTAAAAGATTTGGTGATAAAGATGCAAGTAATGTTGATATATTCCAAGTTAATAAAAAAGAAATTCCTAATCATACACTTTTAGTTGGTGGATTTCCCTGTCAAGATTATTCAGTTGCTCAAACTCTTTCAAATAGCAAAGGTATTGAAGGTAAAAAAGGCGTTTTATGGTGGGCAATTAATGATATATTAAAAGCTAAAAAGCCACCATTTGTACTTTTAGAAAATGTTGATAGATTATTATTATCTCCTGCTAAGCAAAGAGGTAGAGATTTTGGTATTATTTTAAGAAGTTTTCTAGACAATGGATATGCAGTTCAATGGAGAGTTATAAATGCTGGAGAATATGGTTTACCACAGAAAAGAAGAAGAGTATTTATATTTGCATATCATAAATCTACTGAGTATTATAAATCATTATCAAAGAGTAATCCTAAAGATATAATTTTTAAAGATGGAATGTTTGTTAAGCAATTTCCAATTAAAGATGTTGAATTAGAATTTAATACAACTAATTTATCAAAAGATTCATTCAAAGATTTAGTTGAAGTAAGTGGCAAGTTTAAAGCACAATTCTATAATGCTGGTATTATGATGAATGGTAAAGTATATACATCAAAAGTATCTGCAGATTGCGATGAAGTTTTCCCTTTAAAGAAAATTATTCAACACGAAGAAGTTGATAAAAAATTCTTTTTAAGTGATGAAGCTTATAAGAAATTTAAATATCTTAAAGGTAATAAAAGAATTCCACGAGTAAAACCTAATGGAGAAGAATATTTCTATACCGAAGGTGCAATGCCATGTCCCGATAACTTAGAAGCTCCAGCTAGAACAATGTTAACTAGTGAGGGTGGAATAAGTAGAACTACACATATAGTTGAGGATTATAAAACTAAGAAAATTAGATTATTAACACCAATTGAATGTGAAAGAATAAATTGCTTTCCAGATAATTGGACTAATACGGGTATGACAGATAAAAAAAGAAACTTCATGATGGGTAATGCATTAGTTGTTGGAATCATAGAAAAAATAGGAATTGAATTAGAAAAAATAATTAGTAATGAAAATTAAAAGATTATTCGTCAATGAATAATCTTTTTTTATAAATCTTTTGGTAGCTTTTGATAGTCATATTTTTCTTCTACCACTAATAATGGTATTTTACTTATTTTATTATATATTAAGAAATCTATATGAGTATTATGGTGAGATTAGTCTTCTCTTGCATCACTAATCTCAAATGGCATTAGCATTATAATACACAATAAAATTTTTTTATCATCATAATTGCCTAACTATAAACCGCAAAAAAAATGCAGTATAGAATGCATTAAATAGATCCATATTAGCATCTTTCTTTAATTAATTTAAATATATCAAATTATTTTTATTTAAGCAACAAATTTAGGTATTTTTATTTATACCAAATAATATTAGTATATAGTTTTTATATAATAATGCTTTAGTAGATTTTTGTACTATAAAATCATCTAATTTGGTAACTTCATCTATTTTTTAAATATTCATTTAACTTTTTATCAATACAATAAACATAGCAACCTTTCATTCCTCTAGTCATTAATGTTTTATAGGTATTTTTTATTATTGAATCAGTAATTCTTTTTGCTTCTTCAATACCTTCTTCTTTTGCTATTTTATTTATTCCCTTAATTGATTGATCTGTTTTTGCTCTTTTTGTGTAATCAGTAATAATATGATTATTTTCGTATCTTAAATCATCACCTATTATTACTCCAACGTAATCAAACTCTAATCCTTGGCATGTATGAATACATCCAATTTCATTAACCGATTCTTTATCTATTGCCCATGTGCTCGAATTACCAAGATTCCAACTCATTCCAAAATTGTATTCTGGAATAGTGATATCATATACATCTGATTTATTTTTACCTTCACTAATCCAATTCCAACAGTATCCTGCAACTAATCTTGATTTGTTGTTTACTTTATTTTTTTCTTCTATTGCTTTTCTTAGTTCATTTGGATTATCAAATACTTTAAAATCATATTTATTATCTAAATCAAAATTAGCAGTTTCTCTTATTTCTAATACATTATCAAGCCAAGCTAAATATCCATCTGACCCATCACATCTAAATTGACTTTTTAATTCCATTTTATGTATTCCTGCATTATAGTACCTTGCATACTTTTTTATTTCATCTATAGAGCCATTATCTTTTAATGTTACTCTTTGATTTTCATCTATAAAGAATATTGAAAACAAACTGGAATTAATTATTTCTTTAATTTGATTTTCACCCAAATTTGAAAATAAACCAGATTTTTTATTTAATCTATGTGCTTCATCTACTATTAACACATCAAATGAATTAGATTCACAGTCATAAAAACTTCCCGATCCCTTAAATAAATTGTTTAATCCACTCATTTTATCTATTTTTAATTTAGCTTTAAACACTTCTCTAGGCGCACTATTTTTTGTGACATAAAAACTATTTAAACTTCTATTTAAAAATTGTTTTAATAAATTGATTGCTAAAACAGATTTCCCAGTTCCAGGTCCTCCTTCTACTATTAATACACTTTTTTCTTTATGAAGATGTGCATTAATACCTATTCTTAAAGCTTCCTCAAATATGATTTTTTGGTCATCAATTAATACAAATTCTTTATTTCCCTTCAAAACAGATGAAAAAGAATCTTGTAGCATTTTAGAAGGTTTAATTTTTCCATTTTCTATGATATATAATCCTTCTTTATCATCACCTTCAGTAACAAATTTTTTAATAAAATCTCTTAATTTTTCAAAATCCTTTGCTCCAAACATGGGTGCAGCATTTATATAATCTCTATATTGTTCACTATTTATCGGATCACTATCAGTAAGTTCATAATTATGCAAAAATGCACATGGATGTAATCCTACATTTCTATCATAAACTTCTTGATTATAATTATCAATTAAACTTGCATAACTCCATGCTTGATAAGATGGATGTGTTACTTCTCTTAATGCTTTGCCAGTTATAGTAGAGACCACTCCGTCTTTTCCCGGTACTGCATCGGCATGCGTCCATTGCTTTAATTCAATTATTATAATTGAATTTTTTTTGTTTTTATCATAACCAGATAAAAGAAAATCAATTCTATTAGAAGTGTGTGGAATATTAAATTCAATTGCTACTCCAGCATTATTGGGTATTTCATTATCGGCTAACACACCTCTCATTCTTAGCATTGATTCTCGCCAAGAGTTAATTTCAGATTCTCCTGTGCTTCTGTGGAACACCTCTTTAAACCTTGTTAAAATTTTATCTGTAATTAAATTTAAATCAACATCATTGATAAATCCTGATTTTACTCCTTCATATACTAACATAACATCACCTACAATTTATTATACTTTGTACTTACACCCTTTGCTTTTTCCACAGGATACTTTTGTGCAGATATCTCCAATTTATCTAAAATTATTTGTTTTGGGTTAACTCCTATTTGATGACATAATAAAATACAATAATTCATAACATCTGCTATTTCATATTTTAGTTCATCTCTATCATAATTGTTATTCCATTGAAAACATTCTAACAATTCTCCTGCTTCTATAGAAATTGATTTAGCTAAATTCTCTGGCGTATTAAATTGTAACCATTCTCTTTCTTCTGCAAATTTTACTATTTTTTGTTCTAATTCTTTCATGACATCACCTCTTAATTTACATATATTTATATTATATCATATTTTTAGATACTTTTATCATTAATCAATACATTTATCCATACTAAAAAAATATAAGTATATATATTTATATTTATATTATTATCAACTATCTTATCTAATTTATTTCTTATAATATTTTCTTCTACTATCATTAATCTTATTAATTATATATTATTCTTTAATATATATATCTTTCTTTTTGTTTATTATCTTTTTTATTTGTAAAATATGATAAAAGACTTAACCACATCCTAATAATATAGCTAAGTCTTTTTAAATTATTTAATTGTTATTTATACTTGTCTTCTTCCCATTCATCAGTAATAAGTTCATCATCATCTCGCTCTTCTGCTTCAACGAAATCTGCTGGACTCATCCTTTCTTCTTTAGCAATTCTTTTATCCTCTTCTGATAATCCCCATAACTCTGCTTCTCTTTCAAATTCTTCATCTTTATAATTTCTTTTTACTGTTTTGTCTGGTTTAACTTTTGTTTCTTTAAATGATGATTTTGGAAAGTTAATATGTATTTTATTTTTACTAAAAATATTATATATTATTTGAAATAACCAAATTATTAAATAACAGACCAATTTACTCATATCAATCATCAAAATGAAAGTATAATATAATACAACAAAGCCATTCTTAATTAAATACCAAAGAAGTATAATAGGGAAAAATAATATATATAATAATGTTTTAATAGTAACCACCTCAATTTAATTATATCAATAATTTAATATAAAGTCATTAGTTTATATTTATTTGTGGTGTAGTTGACAACTAGTGTTAACTATTTGGTTAGTTATCATTTTTATGTACCCTTTTACATTTATTCCTGATATTGTAAATAATGGATATAATTATATTTTATTTATCTTTTTTAATTATGAGCAAAAGCAGTATTATAACTATCATTTATTTTTATTTAATCAACAAAATTAGATAAATTTCTCCATATCAAAATAATATTAGTATATATCTATGACTTATATATAATAGATGCAATAGGCATAATAAAATATATGTGATTATTTATTACTAACTATCTTATCTAATTTACTTCTTATAATACTTTCTTCTCTACTATCATTAGTAGTTAATCTTATTAATGGTATATTATATTTAGATAGTATATTATTCTTTAATATATCTCTTTCTCTTTGTTTATTATCTTCTTTATGGCATTTATATCCATATATCACACATTTTTATTTATTGCTTTGTGTTATGTAATCATTCTAATATGTTTTACATTCAAATCTTATAAATAAAAAACAATTTGCTACATTTTAATTTAATTAAACTGTTTAAAATGTTTCATGAAATATAGACTTCTAAAGTTTAGAATTTATACATTTTTAAATTGGTCTTTTATATTCTGATTACTACGTAATGATTTATCATTTTTATATAGTAGTAAAAGCATTAGTATAAACACCAATATTGGAACAAATATATAGTTTACCCATATATTTGATATTGTTGGTATGACAGAACATATGGCACCAATTAAAGCGCCAAAAATTATACAAAAAGCAAACCCAGCAATTCTTGTACCGAGACTTTTCTTGCTTTTGCCATCTTTGATAAGTTTATCATAAAATAATAACATTATTATTCCAAGTATCCACCATAGAGAACCACCACTTATAAACTTACCAAGTATATGATTATTTTCCTTATTGTTCAACACTTTATTTACATAATTATTGTCGGATTCATTAATTTCTTTTAATATACTGTCATACTCTTTTAACATTATTTCATCTTTTTGTATTTTATCCATGTCCAATTCCGTCATCTTCTGAAGAATATCTATTCTATTTTTTACCCTATTAGGGTAAAAAAAGTTTGTATCAATAAACGGAAACAATATTAAAATTGTAACAAGTAGCATAATGGTGTAAATTCCTAATTTCCTTTTGTTCATATTAAATATTTTATTAATAATTGTAGTTTTTATATCCATTTTAATCCTCCTATTTAGATATTATAATATCAATTTTGACTTTTTTTATCAATTTTTATTGTTAGATTACTATAACCATATTTATTTAATAAACCTAATAATGCTTGTCCATCTATTAATGTAATTGGCTTATCTTTTGCAAATTCATATGCTTCTTTTCCATAAAAACTTGTTGTTACTAATATTCCTCTTGTGGCGCCCTCATGGATCATAGTACCATATAAATCTCTTACTGCTGAAACAGGAACAACATTATTATATCTTTTAGCTTGAATAACAAACTTTCCTCCTCTTATAGGATCATCATCAAATGCTATTGCATCTACTCCACCATCATGACTAGCTTGAGTAACTTTTACCTCGCCACCATTTACATTAAACATTTTATCAAATAGTTCTCTAACAAAGTATTCAAAATCTTCCCATGGCATTGTTGCTAAATTGAAACCATCCATTATAATATTTGATACATCTTTACCTTCGATAAATCTTGAATCTGCTCTATTTATATTTAAATATGGTACTACTGGTGTAAGACTAAGAATATTTGGAGCAAATATGCCCTTCAATCCTTTTATACACGCTTTATAATCAACATTATCTAAATTTATTTCATTAAATTTATCTTTATCAACATCAATTGTTAATATACAACTTTCCGTATCTTTGCCAGTACTTTTATCTACATATTTTATCCAACCATTGTAAATAACATTACTTATAAAATTGCAATCATCTGATAATAAAATTTCTTTTATGGTTTTTAAACAGCACATATATATAACATCATTATATAGTTTTTCATATTTTTTATCATTTAAATATATTTCATCTATTTCATTTCTAGTTGAAATATATTTATGTTGAATTATTTTAGGAACTATATTTTCATTTGGTAGATAATATGATACAACTAGTGTGTTAGTTTTTTCTATAAACTGTAAATCAAAATCAATTAAAAAATCTTTAGGATACTTACTATTATTTAAAACATACGAAAAATATTCTTCTATTTGTTGTACATCACCATTTTCAAATAATTGTTTTTTATCTTCTATTACTTTATTTTTAAGATTCTGCTCACTATAGAATTTTTCTTTTTTAGATGTATATTCATCAGTTTCCTTTTTTAACTGTTCATTGTAATATTTTTCTCTAATTTTAAAGTTTTTATTTGCTTCTTCTTCTTTTTCAATTCTTTTTTTATATTTGCCTTTAAATATTTTTTCTAAAATGCTTTGTTTAGGAACTTTAAATTCTTGATATACACTTTCTATTTTTGGTTCGATAAGTTGTGTTGTAAATGGTTGATATGCTTCTTTATCAAGCATTTGATAATAATATTTATTGTGATTTTGTTTACTTATTTTTTTTATTATATTTTCATATTCTTGCATTTTCATTTGATCTATTATCGTTAGCTTCTCAGCTTGCTTTTTCATCTGCTCTTTATTTTGCTTTATTAATTCTCTATTAATTTTCTCTTCCCATATTCTTTTTTGATTTTCTACTTTTCTATCAAATTCATATCTATTTGGAGCACTTATTTCTTTACTTACTCCTAAAAAATCATTTGATAAAACACACCTATAAAAATTTCTATTTGCCATTGTTTACTTCCTCCCACTTTCTGTTAATACAAAAAGACGCAGCACAAAATATCTATTAAATAGACCTGTACTAGCGTCTTTCTTTAACTAAATTAAGTATATCAAATTATTTTTATTTATTCAATATATTTTGACAATTTTCTTATTCATCATCATCCTCAGAATAATAGTCATCATCTTCTAGTTCTTCCTCTTCAAAGTTAAATGAATCATACTTCTTTTCTTTTACTAATTCTTTTTGCCAATCTTCTAAATCATTATTATCTTTTTTATTATTATCTTGAGTATCAGCAAATGCTTTTATTAAGTTCCATATTAAACACACAATCTCACCACCTGAAATTATTATATCATAGTTTTTTGTTATATATGAATATACGATTATTTTTCTACTCTTATTTATATAATTACTTCTTTATACTATAATAATATTAGTATATATCTACTGCTTATATATAATAAGTATCTTGGATACTTTTAATTAAGATAAGTTTACTTAGCTTAATTAAACACTAATAAGACTTACATAGTAAGGCTTATAGTGAATATAATAGAAATAATATATAGGTATATTAAAACTAAGACTTGATATCTTAGTTTATTATTTAGTCAATGTTAATGTTTTTATTTTAAAATCTTTAGTATCATAACCCCATGGATTAGATACAAATCTAGTATTATTTATTATTATATCTTCTTCTTTATGATCATGTCCATATATCCATACTGGTGATTTATATTCTTTTACTTCTGTATAGTAACAAGAGTTATTACCCCTACTATTACTTTTATTTCTAAATGGTGGTACATGAGTTATTATTAAATCTATATTATTTGGTAAGTTATTATACCAAGATATGCTATCGTTATGTAGTTTTTGTATTTTATCTTTCTTAGATAATTCTGATAAGATAAATCTTGAATCATTCTGTATAGGATAGTTATATAGTTTATCTACTAATGTTACTGGTTTATACCAAAGGGTATCTCCCGCTAATAAGAAGGTATTATAGGTATATAGTCCTTTAGTATTATTTGTTTTATCTAGTATGATTATATCGTTATTATCTTTAAATATTTCATTTAATCTATATACTTTATTCATACTATTATAGTTATATTCTTTAGCCATAGGATCAGTATAGATATATTTTATTACTGGTATATAGTATTCATGATTACCTAAGACAAATATTACTTTTTTATAGTATTTTGAACATGAATATAATAGTTCACTCACTCTATTTATATCTTCATCTATATCTCCCGCTACTACAAGGATATCTCCTTTTACTTGCATACTTATTTTATCTTGGACTAATTTATCTATTTTGGTTATGCTTTCATTTTTACTTATGTAGTGAGTTAAGTGTAAATCAGATACGTAGTCAATGTTTAATTTCATAGTATTTTTCCTTTCTAGATGCTTATATTATATAGAAAGATGCAAATTATGTCAAATAAAAAACCATTGACACTTTTATCTGCGGGCAGTTTATGTGGATAAGTTATTTATTATTACATTTACTTATAAACTCTTCTTCATGTTCTTTTAAATAGTTATAACTTTCTTTAATAGCGGTCTCTATACTATTATTTTTATATATACTTGTTATTTTATCTAGTAAATTTATATTATCTATTTCTACATTATAAAAGATATCATAGCATTTAAACTTATGTTTATATATTTTTTGTATATTAGTACTATTTAGTATTGGGTCTATAACTATTTCACTTAAGTACCATAATAAACTTGGGCTATCAAAATCTTCATACTTCCAATTTGGATATATTTCTTTACATTTCTCAAAGAAAAGGAAATGACATAATTCATGCATACAGGTATCTATTAAATCTTCTTTATTTTTCTTATGAATAGCAAAGGCTTTTTCTTTAATGTATCTAGGACATACTGGTATTAGTCCTATTCCTACTGATATTTCTTTATATTCTTTTGGCCACTTTATATTAAAGTAATTACTTATTTCTAACATATATTTATCATTGTATTCATTCCAGATAGTGGTATATTCTTCTCTCAAGTTATTATTTTCTTTTATAAAGTTATTATATCTATCTTGAATTATGTCTTTAATATTATCTTCTTTAGTAAGTCTTTTTAATTCTGGATATAGGAATAATGTTCCTTCTTTTACTGATAATATATTATCAGTATCTTTAAGTGTCAATGATAATATGTCAGATGTTTCTTCAAGAGTTAAATATTTAAATTTTAATTTTGGTGGGTTATTCAATTATATATTTCCTTTCTTTCGCCATTTTGGATAATCATAATATATTTTATTTAAGTAATTTATTATTTCATTTTTTTCTTTACTATTTATATTGAAATACTGATCTAGATTTGTTATGATTGCCTTTCTAGCTATTACTTTTGATTCTTGCATTTGATATAAGTAATCACAAACTATTAGTTCGAATATATCATCTTCTTCATTTAAATCAAAATCATAATATTTTTGAAAAAAGTCACATAAGTTTTCATAAGATTTTAAACCTTTTAGATAAGTTCTATTTTCTACATTTTCATAGAAGTCTTTAGAATATATTTCATATTTTCCTTCTCTATTAGATATATAATCTTCTATTTCATAGTCTTCAAGGTCTAGTTTTGAAATATAATTAATATTATTAAAATGTTTTCTATCTAGAGGACAATCTTTCAAGGTTATATACATTAGATATTTATCAAATATCTTTCTTTCTATATTATCTAATACTTTAGTATATATATCATATAAGGTGTCTTCTTCTATTAATCCATATACTTCTAGTAACATTTCTATATTTTTTTCAAAATCAAGTAAATCATGATGTTCTTTAATGAATGCTTTATTTTTTAATATTTTATTTATGATTAGTGCTATATCTTTTTGAATATTTATGGTTATTAAATCTTTCTTTTTATCATAATGTACATGTATTACAGGGGTATTACCTAAATTTAATATTAAAGTTAAAGGTAATCTTCTATCTTCTATAACTAGAGTATTTTTATTTTCTAATACTTTATTTAGTATTTCGATATTGTTATCTTTAATTGGTAATAATACACTTTTTATTATTTCTTCGATGTTATCTACTACATACTTTAGTATTTTACTCTTAGTACTTGTATTTGCTATTATTACTTCACCTAATTTGTTATCACCATTTATTATCCCATATCTTACTGCTAGTCTATATAAATCATCTCTTGTATAACTATTTAGATACTCTTCTAATGTGTTATATTCTTTATATTTTTTGTTATAGTTTTGCATAATATCATTAAAAATTATTTCTCTAATATCCATTTTATCACTTCCTTCTCTGAAAATATTATATCAAATATATTTTAGAATGTAAATTTTTGTTTTATAATGATTTATTTTTTTTACTATTTTGAGTATAATAATAGTGCAATATACTTGACTTTTTATTATAGTTATAGTATCATTGTATTACCGGAGAGAAATCTCGTCAGGTCGATAGCTCAATGTCGATTTTATTAAATTAAGTGTATGTTAAGTACACCGCTTGAGTTGGGGAGAGACTACTAGATAGTCTCTTTTCTTTTTATGGGAATAATAGTTTATGATCGATAATATCAATATCAGAATCAATATTTGATAATGCTTTTCTTCTAGTAGTACCTGCTATTAAATCTGCTGCTTGCACTAAGTAACTCTTACCTGAATCTTGATATGTTAATCTTATTTCTAATTTTCCATATAATATATTTTTGTATATTATGTCATAATTAAAATTAGATATTCCATGTAGTAATTCTTCTGTTAGGCCATCTTTTAAATTATAATAACCATTACTTTTTGTAGATTGTTCATCTATATTTATTATTAATCTCACATTTTTATGTGGGTCTATTTTTTTATCTTTTATTAATTCTTCAATGGTACTTTTAATTAGTCTTCTTATTGTGTAATCTATGTATCTTCCTTTTGAGGCTTTATTATTTATAATATGATTATATACTTTTGTATTATTTATTACTAGGGCAATAGTATAATATTTACTTATGTAGTTCATAATCCTTCTTTTATGACCTTTCTTGATATTTGTATTTTTTATTTCTTTACATTTTTTAGTACATTCTCCTTTTGTTTGTCCGCAGTAGGAACATTTTATCTCATTTATTATTTTGCGATACTGAGTTATAAATTTATCTTTTTCTTGTTTTGACAAAAAGACTATTCCTGCATATACTGATACTTTTTCTTTTTTTGTTAATTTACCTGAATCATCTAAATTTATATATATTTCTTGATATTCTTCTTTTTTATTCATGTAAGTGCTCCCTTCAATTGTTTTAATGTTTATTATAGCACTTGCTTTTACTCTTGTCATTAATTTTTAGTAATTTTGTTTATCAACAATATATGTGGATATAAGAAAAACTATAGACATAAATCTATAGCTTATATAAATACTTTTATTTTAGAGACTCTTGGCCCAGTAAATATTTTTGAAAGACTTTGGGCTTTCAAAAACCTCGAACAATGTAGTGTGAGAGGAATATATTACCTTCTACTTTTTCCTTTAGAAGATAATAGTTCTTCTCTTAAACATCTATAATATTCAATACAATTAACATATCTATTTTCTTTTTCATTAAATATCCATATAGCTGTTAAATCTTCTAACGAGATAGCTCCCATTTGACCATCTTTTACTTTGGTATAAGGGGCTTCTAGTACTGGCCTTTTATCGTAGTAAAATAGTTTATCTCCACCTCTAGTCCAAAATAATTCATTATTATGACCACCTTTTACTTTATCTTTACTTCTTGCATATCCACTAGTTATAATATCTTCTACTTGATTCATACCGGTTACTCTATATACAAAATTATCATTTGTCTTCATAGCAATAGGACTATCTTTACCAAAAGCTAATTCTTGGACAAATACTCTATTTCTAGTAGTTTCTATTCTATCGTCTTCCACATTTACTCCTTTTCTATCATTAATTATTATATAATTCTATGTTCATTAAATATTACCAAATAAATATGTATATAATAATAATATTATTAGGAATACTAGGTTTATTACTGTAAATAGTAATAGATAGTTAGCAAAGCTACCTTTTTTTGTTTTAAGATACATCTTTAATGTTATTAAACTAGCTAAAGATGAAATTAATGTACCTAATGATCCTATATTAACTGCGGCGATTAACTCTTTATAATTATTTGTAAAATTAGATAATAATACTGCTGTTGGAACATTACTTATTATTTGACAACTTATTAAGCCAGTTATTAAAACAGATTTACTTAATAAGTTAGTTAATGCTGTGCTTATAGCAGGTATTCTACTTACATTACCGGAAAAGATAAAGAATAGGCAAAAGGTCAATAATAAATCCCAGTCCATAGTCTTTAGCGCACTTCTGTCAAATATAATAGCGGATATAGTTATAATGATTATGCCTATATAGATAGGAATCACTCTGAATATTGATAATAATGAAATAATAAACATAACTAAATATATTGAGACTCTTTTTTTATCTACTTTATATATATCATTATAGATCAATTTTAATGGCTCTTTTTTTACAAATATCATTGGAATAATAATTAATAGTATTAAAACAATAAAGAATTGTGGTAATAATATCTTAATAAACTCTAATGTTGGTATATTATAGTATGAATATAAATATAGATTTTGGGGATTTCCATGAGGAGTTATCATACCACTCATATTAGCCGCTATATTCTGAAGTATTAATGTTACTGCTAAATACTTCTCGTTTTTTGTACTAGTTAATATTATGCATGTTAATGGTAATAGAGTTATTAATGACATATCATTAGCTAAGAAAAGATCACATATAAATGTTGATATTACTAATGCTAAAATAACACTTCTTGTATTTTTGAAGATGTATATTATTTTTTTTGATAGCACCTGAAAGAAATGTGAATCTTTTAAACATTCTATTACTACTAGAATACTATATAATGCTCCTAGTGTTTTAAAATCAAAATATGATATATATTCTTTATCAATTGGTACAAATAATATGGTAATTAAGGTTATAGCAAAAATCACTGCTGTTATTGGATTTTCTTTTATTAGTTCTTTTATTTTATTCATATTATACATCTCAACTTTCTAATTTATATAATTACTGTTTGTCTACTACTATTCTACTACTTATTCTATTGTCACTATCTTTAATCCAAAGATAATATTTTTTATATTCAAAATATGATGCTTCTACTTTGTTATTTTCTATTTTATTCCAGCATAATGAATCTATACTAGGAACACTCTTGGTTGTTTTTAAACAGTATTCAGTTGGATCTCCTACTGTTGTTATTATAAGTTTATTATTTTCTTTAGTAATACTTTCTATTTTAGCTATCATATTTTCATTGGGTTTAGCGTAATACTGATTATTATCACTATCTGGTAAGATATTTTTTGCTACAATAAAACTAAATACTGATAAGACAAGAATACCGCCAAGAGCAATAAAAGTACTATTATTATTTTTCATTTTTAACCTCCCTGTAATCTTTAAATAATTTTGTATATATTGGTTTTACTAACTCTCCTAATACAAACATTATAAAACATATTCCGATAGTTATCAAGATATAATTTATTTTTATATTTGGTACTATAAAGTATTTACTTATTGGGGTTACTAATACTATGATTTGAACTAATAGTATTAAGAATACTCCTAATGTTAGTTTTTTATTTGAAAAGATATTTTTATTTAGTACTGACTTTTTAATATTACGACAAGAGAACGAGAATAGTAATTCATGAGTTACTAAGTAGATAAATAATAATGAACCTGCAGTATTTACATCTGCTTCTTTTGCAAAATAGATAAATATTATTAACATTACTATTGATTTTATGATTGCTCCGATTACTATTTTAGCTGTTAATAATGGGGTAAAGAAACTTTCATTATATTTATTAGCGAGGGTATTTTCCATTTGGTCTTCTGTTTTCTTTTCAAAGGCTAACATAATAGCAGGTATACTATCAGTTACTAGGTTTATCCATAGTAATTGAAGGGTAGTAAACATTTCCATATTTAGTACCATGGATATGAATACTAGTATTACTTCGATTATATTACCCGCAAGTAAGTATAGTATTATTTTCTTGATATTAGAAGTTATTCTTCTTCCTTCTTCAACTCCATCTACGATGGTTGAAAAACTATCATCTACAAGAATACAATCTGCTACTTTTTTTACTACTTCAGTTCCGGTTATGCCCATGCCTATTCCAATATCAGCTTTTTGAATAGCGGGTGCATCGTTTACGCCATCACCGGTCATAGCTACAACATAACCATTACTTTGAAGTGCATCTACTATCCTTAATTTGGTACTTGGTGATATTCTAGCATAAACATTATATTTTTTTACTGCTTCTTTCAATTCATCGTCTGTTAACTTATCTATTTCTTTTCCTGTTGTGGCTCCTTCATCGGTATCGATAATACCAACACTTTTAGCTATTGCACGAGCAGTATTTATACTATCTCCAGTTATCATAACTATTTTTATTCCAGAATTTTTACAAGTATTAATAGCATTTGGTACTGACATTCTTGGTGGATCCATCATTCCTATTAATCCTATAAATATCATATTATGTTCTGGATCACTTGTGTTTTCTGTTTTATAGGCTAGTGCTAAGATACGAAGGGATTTTTCTGATTCTTCTTCTTCTATTTTAAATATTTTTTCTTTATATTCTGTAGTTATATTATATAATTTATTATCTTCTAGATAATAGGAACAGTTTTGTAATACTGAGTCTAAACTTCCTTTAGTAAATGAATATTCTTTACCTTCAATGGTATTGATAGTACTCATCATTTTTCTATCTGAGTCAAATGGATACTCTTTTACTCTTGGAATATTTATTAATATATTTTTTTCTTCAAGGTATTTATAGATGGCTACTTCGGTTTCATCTCCTAGATATTTGTCGTTATTTTTAGTTACATTTTGACAACTTGATAAACAAGAATTATATAGATTTGTGTTTTCGATATTATCTTTTTCGGTATATAATTTATTGTTTACATAGATACTTTTTACTTGCATTTTGTTCTCAGTAATAGTTCCTGTTTTATCAGAACAGATTATGTCAGTAGAACCTAGTGTTTCAACAGAAGCCATCTTTCTTATGATTACATTTCTTTTAGCCATTTCGGACATTCCTAGAGATAATATTATGGTTATTACTGATGACATTCCTTCAGGGATAGCTGCTACTGCTAGGGAAATGGATAACATTAGGATATCAAAGAAATCATTCTTTTTAAGTAGACCTACGGTCATCATAACTATTATTATTGCTATTATTATATAGGTTAATACTTTACTTATTTGATTTATTTTCTTTTGGAGTGGAGTTAGTTCATTCTTATTATTCATAAGGCTTGCTCCTATTTTACCTAGTTCTGTATCCATAGCGGTACTACATACTACTACAAAGGCATGTCCATTTGTTACATTACATCCGGCATAAACCATATTTTTTCTTTCGTATAATTCTTTTTCTTCGGTTATATCTATATTATCTTTCTTGATACTTTTTGATTCCCCAGTTAGGGTTGATTCATTTACTTCTAAGGCTTCTGATGATATTATTCTAGCATCAGCGGATACATAGTCTCCTGCTTCTAACTCTATTATATCTCCTGGTACAATCTTTCTTACATCAATTGTTTCTTTCTTACCATCTCTTATGACATTATTATTTGTTATAAACATTTTATTTAGTTCTTCGATTGCTTTATCGGCTTTCTTCTCTTCAATAAAACTTAGAGTAGCATTTATTATGACGATTATTAGAATTATTACTGAGTCAGCATATGATTCTTTTTGAATATAAGATATTACTGCAGAAAATACTGAAGCAAAGATAAGTAAAATTATCATTAGATCATTAAACTGATTTAAAAAGATTATTAAATTTGATTTTTTCTTTCGTTCCGCTAATTTATTTTCGCCATACTCCTCTAATCTCTTACTTGCTTCTTCTTCGGTTAATCCATTTATATTGGTATCTAATTCTTTATATAGTTCTTCTACTTTTTTATTATAATAATTATTTTCTTTCATCTTTTTACTCCTTTATATTAGATATGATAGAACAAACATTACTATCATTATTATTAAGATTATTATTAAGAGTACTTTGGTTATGTTTATTAAGATATTTTGATATGGTTTTAGTACTCTTATGCCACAGTTACGACAATACTTATCACTATCTCTTACTACTTTTTTACAATTTATGCATTCTTTCATTGTTGTAACCTCTCTTTTATGATATTTGTTATTTCTAATGAACTAGGACTAGATAATTCTCTATGTAAGTAATAGTCATGAATGGCTTCGGCGATTACTTCATCATAATTTACACTTTCTTTTACTTTTTGACTAGCATATCCTGATATATTTTTGGTAAAGTCTTCAAGTGAAATATTGGTATTATACTTTTTGTTATAACTCTCTATAGCTTCTTCGACTAGTTCTTTTGAGTATGTTTCCTCTTTTAAGATATTTAGAATATTTTGATAATTATTTATATTATCTTTTGTTACTAGTGTTATGTTATCTATATTATTCTGTTTTAGTAATGTTACAAAGGTTATGTAATGACCTAATTCATGGGCTATTAGTGATTCATAACTAGCATTATTTGGATACCAGTTTTCTTTTAATCCTTTACTTAGAATATCTTTATTTAAGAAATAATAACTATTTAATAAGATTTCGGTTTTATTTACTTTGTTATATTCTTTTATATCTAAGTTATTATTTACAAAAGTATTTGTTGGATTGAAATAAGCTATATAATCCTCATTACTTGGAGCATTGGTTATTGTTATGTTTGTTAGATATCCTTTTATATTAGGAAATAATTGGTATGTTGTACTTATTACTTCTTTTATTTTATTTGATACATCTTCATCAACATCACATAAACTTACACTAGGAATGTTATAGCTTTCACTTATTTCTTTTTCAATTAGGGATACATTTATATTTCTTTTGCATTTCCAAGATTGTTTTGTGATATCTTGTTTTATTAGATTTATGGCTTCTTCTTTAGTATCAACAACAATATTAGTATATTTATTATTGGTATTCATAATGGATACTTTATAACCATATTTTAAGCTAGATATTTCTTTTTGTAATTCTATGTATGGTCTAAACATATCTTTACCACTTATTAAAGTCATAGTAATAAAACTTATTGTGATAATAGAAGTTAAGGTAAATAATGAGCCAATATTATTTTCTTTATATCTTAGTTTGTTATCTTTTAGAGATAAATAACCATGAGGAGTTAGTTCTCCACAGGTGGGACAGAAGTTATCATCCGCTTCTAGTTCTTCATTACACTTTATACATTTCATAGTTTCTCCTTTGCTACTTTATTTAATTATATCATATTTTGTCGTATTTGTTTGTAAAATTTAATAATTTTATTTTTAATGGGAAAATTGTATTAGGTGTTAGATATGAATTTTCAAAAACTAATAGAATTAAGAGAAGATTTTAATCTTAAACAAAAGGATATTGCTAAGCTATTAAACATTACTCAGCAGACTTATTCACTATGGGAAAATGGCAGTAAAATTATTCCTTTAAAGCATTTGAATTCTTTATGCAACTATTATAATGTTAGTATGGATTATATGCTGGGGCTTTCTAATAAGAATAGTTTTAATAATGGTAAATATAATATTGATAAAAAGATTATTGGTATGAGATTAAAAGAATTTAGAAAAGAAAAAAATATTACCCAAGAAGAACTAGCTAGTACTCTTAATACTACTCATTCAACGATTAGTGCTTATGAAAGTGGTAAAACTACTATTCTTACAGCTTTTGCTTATGAGATATGTAAAAGATATAACATTTCTATGGATTATTTATGCGCTAGAATACTTATTTGATATTTTTTATATTATATATACTTTTATTTCAGAGACATTTGGCTCTGAAATTTTTTTGAAAGACATTTGGCTTTCAAAACCTCTAACAACATAGTGTGAGAGGAATATAATTTTTTTATTCATATTTTTTTGTGAAGATATTTATAAATGAGAATTAAGTTTTATGATAAAGTTTAAGAAATATCTATAGTTTTTTGCAATTTTATTATATACAATTATTTATTTATGTGGTAAAATTATAATAGGTGAAGAAGAATATGTTGGGGAGAATTATTGCTATTAATGATAATATTGTTTCAGTACAATTATCTGTTAATATTTATGATTATGATAGTTTAATTAGTAAGAATGTTATATTTAAAGATACTACTGCGATTAGTATTGGGGAAGTTATTGCTATCGGTAATGGTATTATGCAGGTATCTTTAGTAGGAGAAATTAGAAATAATAAGTTTTTATTTGGAGATATTTCTAAGCCTTCTTTTAAGGCTACTTGTAACTTGATTGATAATAGTGTTCTTGATATTATTTTAAATAATGATGGGCCTAATAGTATTAAACTTGGTAAGTCTTTTATTTATCCTGATTATGATATTAAACTTGATGTTGGTAATTTCTTTTCTAATCATTTTGCTATACTAGGTAATTCTGGTAGTGGTAAATCTTACTCTGTTGCTAAGATTCTTCAGAGTGTCTTCTACCAATGTAAGAGTTTACCTTTCTACTCTAATATATTCTTATTTGATGCTTATGGAGAGTATCAAAGAGCTTTTTCTAGGATACATGAAGTTAATGATAATATTAATTATAAGGTATATACTACTGATTTAAATAGTACTGAATTTGATATTTTACAATATCCTTTTTGGTTACTTGGTATTGATGATTTGGCTTTACTTATGGGTGTTACTTCTAAAGAGCAATTACCAGTTATTGAGAAGGCTTTAAAATTAGTTAGTTATTTTGCTAGAAAAGAAGAAGAAGTTATTAATCAGAAGAATGATATTATTGCTAGATGTTTATTAGATATTTTATTTTCTGGTAAGAGTGCTAGTATGATTAGAAATAAGATTGTTTCTATTCTTACTAAATTTAATACTAGTAATCTTAACTTAGAAGTTAAACTTGTTAAAGGTGGATGGACTAGAACTATTAGACAATGTTTATTCGTAGAGAATACTGGTGAGTTTTCGGATGTTGAGGTTGTTATTGAATACTTAGAAAGTTTATGTTTGGAAAATTTTGAGCTTTCTCTTCCTAATGGGGAATATATGTATACTATGAAAGACTTTAGTACGGCTTTGGAGTTTGCTCTTATATCTGAGGGTACTCTAAATAGTGATAAGGCTTTTGAACTTACTAATATTCTTAAAGTTAGATTTAATAATTTAATGAATAGTAATTATGCTAGATACTTTGAATTTGATAGTTATATTAATAGAGAGAGTTTTATTAATTTACTTCTTACTACTAATGATGGTAAGAAAGCACAGATTGTTAATTTTAATATTAATTATGTTGATGATAGATTTGCTAAGAATTTGGTTAAAATATTTTCTAAACTTTTATTTGATTATATTGTATCTCTTAATCAGAGAGCTTCAATGCCATTTCATATTGTTCTTGAAGAGGCTCATAGATATGTTCAAAATGATGAAGATGCCACTATACTTGGATATAATATTTTTGAAAGGATTACTAAGGAAGGTAGAAAATATGGATTACTTCTTGGTATTGTTTCTCAAAGGCCTTCTGAGCTTTCTGAAACTACAATATCACAGTGTAGTAACTTCTTAGTATTTAAGATGTTCCATCCTAGAGATCTTCAGTTTATTAAAGATATTATTTCTAGTGCAGATATTACTTTGACTAATAAGATTAAGACTTTACATCCTGGTACTTGTATTATGTTTGGTACGGCTTTTAAGATGCCTACAATTGCTATTCTTGATAAACCTAATCCTGAACCTCTTAGTCAGAGTTGTGATATTAATAAGACTTGGTATATTCATAATTAGTTATAATAAAAAGATAATTCTTGATATTTAGAATTATCTTTATTTTTTATGCCACTTCAGCCTATAGTCTTACGTGGTAAATTAGAGCCTGTAGTCTCTAATTTAGTTATTTGGTTTTTCTTTTTACTTTTATTTTTGATAGTTCTTCAGCAATATCACTATATAGTTCTTTTTGGCTTTGATAGTAGGCTTCAATTATATCTTTATTACTTGAATATATTCTTGTAGTCATGTCTATGTATTCTCTATCTTCACTTGGTGCTGTTACTGCATCAGTTAATGTTGCAAGTACTTTTTTATTTTTCTTTTGTTTTGGTAGTATGTGAATATCTCCTGCTGCTGATGTATCTATTAAGATATTTTCTTTTATACTACTTGGTTTGTATATTCTAGATTGAGTTGGATCTAAATAATATGTATCTCCTTGATAGACTGCTGTTGTTATTTTATGATTACCTATTATACTTAGTTTTTTATCTTTTTTAGGTATAGTATACTCATAATATTTATTTAGTTCTTCTTCATATTGATATACTAAATCTAAAAAAGGAATGTTTGTTCTTTGCTGTTCATTATGAATTTCTTCTAGCAGACTTAGCATATTTTCTACATTATCTTGCATTACATCAAAATCACTTTGATATACAGTTAAAGTATTTCCTTCTATTCCATAAGCATTATATATTTCTTTTAACATAGTAGCTATATGACGACATACTGCTTCACCATTCATTATATTTGATGAGTATATATCTTTAATATCTCTAATTGTTGTTTCTCCAAAATGAAATTCTTTATTTTTAGATAAATAACCATCATATAACATCTTATTATAAAATGTATATATCTCTATAGGGCTTTGAAATTCAAATATTCTATTTAATTTTACATATTCAGAAAGAAATTCTTGATAAAGAGTTTTTATTTTTTGAACTTCTTTAGTATGTGATTCTGAATTTCTTGAAAATATTGCATAACTAACATTTATAATATTTGCTCCTAGTAACAAAAGACTTGCTAATAAACTATCACTTGTGTGAGGTAAAAGAGATGCTCCTATTCCACATGACATGATTGCTATAGTATTAGCTTTAGATATTATTTCATTAGTATTATAACTTATATTTCCATATATTTTATCTTTTAAATTATCTCTCATATTATCTTTTTTCCTTTCTCTTTACTTTTATATTTGACAATAGATTTGATATATAATTATATAGTTCTTGATGTTCTTTATAAAATCTTTCTAATATATCTTTATTTTGTTTATAAATATTAATAGTACTTTTGATATATTTTAAATCTTCACTAAATGGTGTTGATGGATTTGCTTTCATTGCTTTAGAAGAATTTGCTCTTGGTATTATTTTAGTATCTATTCGACCATCTTCAGATATTAAAATTTTTTGATTATTCATACTTGGCTTATACATTCTTGTTTGAGTTGGATCTAAATAATAATCTTTACCTTGATAAGTGGCTTTAGTTATACGATGATTTGTTAATTTACCTATGTCTTCTGGTGATATATAATAACTAAAAGCTTCCTGTATTTTATCTTCGAGTAAGTAGGTTAAATCTTCTACTGGGATACCTTTTATATCACTTACTTTTTGTAATTCTTTTTGATAATATGATAACATACTTTTATCTGTTGTAGTATCTTTTTGAAATACACTAATATCATAACTTGTTATGCCATAGTCTAAATAAATATCTTTTAACATTTGTGCTATATGACGACATACTGCTTCTCCATTTATTATATTTGTTCCTTGTATAGTCGTTATGTCTTTAACTTTATCTTTTCCAAAGTGAAATTCTTTATCTTTAGATAAATATCCAGCATATAACATTTTATTATATAATGTATATATTTCTACAGGATTTTGAAAGTCAAATATTTTATTTAGTTTATTATAGTCTTTTATTAAATTATTATATAATTTTCTTATTTCTATTATATCTTTTGTATGTAATGATAATCTTTCTTCTTCACTATATATATAATATATCATATTTAATATACTTAACATCATTAACGATGCAGCATTATTTAAATTTGCTCCTAGTGAGAAGAAGCCTGTACCAAAGGTTGTTAATATTAGTCCTAGATTTATATCACTTATTAATTCACTAGTATTATAATTTATATTACTATATATTTTCTTTATTATTTTATCCATAACAATTCCCCCTTCATATGTGCTGGGTATTATACCATATATTATAAAAAAAAGCAAATTTTTGTTTGCTTATGATAAAACTTAATTTAAAGACTTTGGCTTTAAATTACTATAGAAAGACCTTAGGCTTTCTATAGCAGTGAACAACGAAGTGTGAACTCTAAAAAAAATAGCCTAGTATAATTACTAAACTATTTACTTTTTAATATTTCTTTTAAGAATTCCCCAGTATAAGAATTTGGATTATCAGCGACTTGTTCTGGAGTACCTACTGCTACTACTGTACCTCCACCAGAACCTCCTTCAGGTCCTAAATCAATTATATAGTCTGCTACTTTGATAACATCTAGATTATGTTCTATTATTATTACAGTATCGCCATTATCAACAATTCTCTCTAGGATAGCAAGTAATTTTTTGATATCGGCTTGATGTAAACCAGTAGTAGGTTCATCTAGAATAAAGACAGTCTTACCAGTAGGTTTCTTTTGAAGTTCTTTGGCTAATTTGACACGAGCAGCTTCTCCTCCGGATAGCGTTGGAGCGCTTTGACCTAGGCGAACATAACTTAAACCTACATCATCTAGTACTTTTAATTTATTTAATACTTTAGGATGATTTTCAAAGAAAGGTATGGCTTCTTCAACACGCATATTTAATACATCATATATATTTTTTTCTTTATATTTTATTTCTAATGTTTCACTATTATATCTTGTTCCATTACATACTTCACATGGTACATAAACATCTGGTAAGAAGTGCATTTCTATTTTTTTAACACCATCACCCCAGCAAGCTTCACACCTTCCACCTTTAACATTGAAACTAAATCTTCCTTTGTCATAACCTCTTATTTTAGCTTCTTTGGTTTCAGCAAAGATATCCCTTATATCATCAAATACTCCAGTATAAGTAGCGGGATTACTACGAGGTGTTCTTCCTATTGGTGCTTGAGATATTTGAACTACTTTATCAACATTCTCTAAGCCTTTTATTTCTTTATATTTACCTGGTTTATCTTTAGAACCATATATTTTTTGAGCTAAGGCTTTATATAGTATTTCATTTATTAAACTTGATTTTCCTGAACCTGATACTCCTGTTACGAGAGTCATTGTGCCTAGTGGTATTTTTACATTGATATTCTTTAAGTTATTTTCTTTGGCACCTTTTATCTCTAGATATTTTTTATTACCTTTTCTTCTTACTGAAGGTACTTCAATTCTCTCTGTTCCTTTTAGGTATCTTCCAGTAATACTATTTTCATTATTCATTACTTCTTCAGGAGTACCTGCCGCTACTACATTTCCACCTTCTAGTCCAGCACCTGGTCCTATATCAATTAGGTAGTCTGCTGCTAGCATTGTATCAGTATCATGTTCTACTACAATAAGGGAATTGCCTAAGTCACGCATTTCTAATAGAGAGTTTATTAGTCTTTGGTTATCTCTTTGATGTAAACCTATACTTGGTTCATCTAAGACATATAAGACTCCTGTTAATCTTGAACCTATTTGAGTAGCTAATCTTATTCTTTGACTTTCACCACCGGATAAGGTGCCAGCTTCTCTTGATAGTGTTAGATATGATAGGCCAACATTTATTAAGAAGTTTAATCTTGAATCTATTTCTTTTACTACTATTTCAGATATTTCTTTTTGTTCTTTTGTTAATTTTAGATTAGTTATAAATGTTCTTAGATCTCCTATTGACAGACATGTTACTTCATAGATATTTTTGTTATTTATTAGAACATTTAATACTGATGGTTTTAGTCTTGAGCCATGACAAGTAGGACACTCTAGTTCTGTCATATAACCTTCAATCCAATCTCTTATCCAAGTACTTTTGGTTTCGATATATCTTCTTTCAAGATTGGTTATTATTCCTTCATAGTAACTTGTTGTCTTTCTAGTATTTCCATTTTTGGCTTTATAATTAAAAGTTAGAGGTTCGGTTGAACCATATAATATTAAATTTAATTCTTCTTTGGTTAGGTCTTTAACGGGTTTACTCAAATCAATATGATAGTAGTCCGCTAGTGTTGTTAGTTCAGTATACATAATACTTGATTCTTCATCTAGATTTATTGGTTTGATAGCACCATCTAGAATAGAGATATCTTTATTTGGTATTACTAAGTCAACATCTATTTTATATTTTACTCCTAATCCTTTACAATCAGGACATGAACCATATGGAGCATTGAAAGAGAAGATTCTTGGTTCTAGTTCTTCAAGAGAATAATCACAATATGGGCAAGCATAGTCTTCACTCATGGTTATTTCTTCTTTACCTACAACATCGATTACTACTTTACCATGACTTAATTTACTAGCAGTCTCTAGTGATGAATATAGTCTACTTCTTATTCCATCTTTGATTACTAGTCTATCAATTATTACTGATACATTATGTTTTTTATTTTTTTCTAATTCTAAATCGATTGTTAGTTCTTTTATTTCACCATCTACTTTTATTCTTATATATCCTTCTTTTCTTAGCTTTTCAAATAAATCTTTTTGAGTTCCTTTTTCACCTTTAACTACTGGTGACATAACCATTATCTTGGTATTTTCTTCTAGTTCTAAGATTTTATTGGTCATTTCTTCGATTGACTGAGATGAAATAGGGATATGATGATTAGGACAATGGGGAACTCCTACTCTAGCAAATAATAGTCTTAGGTAATCATATATTTCGGTTACGGTTCCAACAGTACTTCTGGGATTTTTATTAGTGGTTTTTTGGTCAATAGAAATACTTGGGGATAGACCTTCGATGACATCAACATCAGGCTTACCAGATGAACCTAAGAATTGTCTAGCATAAGCAGATAAACTTTCAACATATCTTCTTTGGCCTTCGGCATAAATTGTATCAAAGGCAAGGGATGATTTTCCTGAGCCTGATACACCAGTCATTACTACTAATTTATTTTTAGGTATTTCTATATTTATATTTTTTAAATTATTTTCTCTAGCACCTTTTATTATTATTTTATCCATATTATCACTGCTTCCTTTTCCTTTGGTATTATACCACATTTTTTTAAAATTATAAACAAGAAAAAAATGCTAATTGATAGCACTTTATATTTATTAAAAATTTAATTCGCCAGGGGATACGGTTCTAGCACCAGAGTCGGCCCATGGGTTGTTTATTTTTCTTTCTAGTACCTTATGTTCCTCTTGCTCTTCAGGAATAAAGTTATCTAGGTCTGGGCTTGTGTAGTTTGCTTCTTTTGGTTCTTCTTTTACCTTGCTAGAATCTTCTTTAACCGAATTATCAAGTTCTTTATCAAAAGTAACCGTAAGCTCATTTATAGGTTCTTCTGGTATATCCATGGTTAGAACTTCATCACGAGGATGAGTTAGTTTATCTTGGTTTACTAAGTTAGTATATTTTGAATCATAAATACTTGCTTCACCTGGAGTACTTGATAGAGTTTCTTCTTTAGGAGGGTCTTCTACAACTTTAGTATCTTCAGATAATGGTATACTCTCTTCTTGTGGAGGCAATGTTTCTTTTTTTGATTCTTCAGATAGTAATTTATTTACTGCATCTAAAAATTCTTCTTTACTTTGAGTAACCGCTAGTAAATCTATTATTCTTAATTTTTCTTCTGGGGTAAAATTATTATTCATACTTGTGCCTCCTTTACACTTATAGTATATATTAGAAAAGAAAAAAAGTAAATATTATAGTTAGTAATTATTTTTATTTGACACTATACTTGATACTTTTTTTCTTATCCTATTAATTATATTATATACAGTTCTTTGATTATTATCTATTATTTCAGATATTTCTTTTGGTTTATAGTTTTGTTCTTTTAATTTAAAAACTAATTCTTCTTGCCAAGTTAATTTACTTATGATTGTCTTCTTTAATTTATTATAGTTATATTCTTCAAATACTTGTAGTTCTGGGTCATACTTTTTATCATATGAGAATATATTTAAATAATCAGTGCTATTAAGTGATGTTGCTTCACTTAGAACTCTACTCTTTTTGGTATTATTTTTTCTAAAAGCATTTTTTAAAGCATTATCTAGGCATCTATTTAAATAGATATTATAGGGAGTAGTATCGCGATAATTATCTATTGTTTCATATAATGCTAAAGTTCCTTCACTTATATAGTCCTCTAGCTCATTATTAGTGTTATTTCTTTGTGAATATTTTCGAGCTTTATAATAAATTAGATTTTTATATTTTTGATAAATTAGGTCTTTTACTTGATCATCATCTTTAGCTAAATATAATAGTTCATAATCATTATCCATATTATACTCCTCTTGATCTATTTATTTCTGCTAGAAAGATGCCACAAGCTACGGAAGCATTTAAACTATTTACTGTTCCACTCATAGGTATTTTGGCTAAGTAATCACAATTTTCACTTACTAATCTACTTATTCCCTTACCTTCATTTCCTATTATTAGAGCAGTTTTCATTTTATAATCAATATCGGTATAGACTGTTCCTTCCATATCAGTACCTACAACCCAATAACCATAGTCTTTTAATTTTTTGATAGTATTATTTAGATTTGTTACTTTGATTATTTTTACTTTTTCAATGGTGCCTACTGATGCTTTTACAACAGTTCCGGTTATATCTACTGAACGATCATTAGGTATTATTATGGCATCTACACCAAAGGCTTCGCATGATCTTATGATAGCTCCAAAGTTATGGGGGTCTTCAATATGATCTAATAGGACCACTAGTGGATACTCTTTATCGATATTTGGTATGATATCTTCTAGTGAATAGGTTTTAACATCTTCTACTTCTAATATTATACCTTGATGTAAACCTTTACACATTTTATCTAAATCACGCATATCTAGAAGAATAGGATTTATATTTTTCTTTTTGATTAGAGTGATTATTTCATTATCTTTAAATTTATTACTTAGATATACTTTTTTTATTTTATTTTTTGTTTGTAATTTTTCTCTTGCTACATTCTTTCCATATATTTGCATTATTTCACCTCTATTTGTTCTAATATTTCTTTTAATCTATCTTTATTATTTAAGTACAAGTCTCCTAGTAAGGCTTCAAAACCAGTGGATAATTTATAGGTTATGATATCGGTATTTTTAGGGTGATTTTCTTTTTTGTTATTTCTTCCTCTTTTTACGATATCTAATTCTTCTTCAGTTAAGAAGTTATCTTTAGTTAATTTATCTAATATTTTTACTTGTCCTTTAGCGGATACATAAGGAACTGCTGATGCATTTAATTTATTGGCATTATTGATACCTTGTTTTAATAATTTTTCTCTTATATATAAGGATAATACAGCATCTCCTAGCAAGGCTAATACTTGAATATTTATTGTTTTAGTATTCATTTTATACACTTCTTTCTTTGAAAAAAATATTGTTTTTCTTCATATTTAAATGACACATATAGTTTATCATATATAGTTATCTTTGTCTATAATTTGGTAAAAGAAAAGTAGCATTTTTATCTGCTACTGATTATTTTGCATTATTTGTCCAAACATTGATGGTCCAGTTGTTGTTTGTCCTCCTACTGGGATGGGATTATTTACTTGATTAGACTCATTTACTGGATTACCAAAGAATGGATTACTATTTAAATTAGTATTAACTCCCGAATTCATGTTTGGAGTACTATTTATATCTATTTTGAAATTATCTGTTGTATCCATTAGATTGGTTAGTTCTGGCGTAGGTTGTTGATACAAATTACCACTGAAGTTTACTGGTTCATTACTTTGATTATTTACTACTTGATTATCTAATTTAGGTATTTGTTCTCCCACTAGTTGATAATTAGTTGGTTCTAGAACTGGTGTTGGTACTTCAAAGTTATTTGTTTGTAAATTTGGCATAGCCTCAGTTTGATTCATGTTATGAATATTTAAATTACTTGGTACTTGTCCTTTTTGGCTTGATACTTCTACTGGTTCTGGTGTTGACATTTGAGGTGTTACTTCTACAGCAGGACTACTTGGAGCATTAAATGCTGGTACTTCAAAACTTGGAGTACTTACAGGAATACTTTCTGTATTTACTGGTTCCTCTTTTGGCATATTGAAGGCTCCTGAATTAAATGTAGGAACTTCAAAACTAGGCATGTTATTTGCTACACTTTCTTTAGGTGGATTAAATACTGACTCCTGAACAGGTGACTCTACTTTTTCTTCTTTATTATATTTGTTATTAAGATTTTTTAATGTCTCACGAGTAGGTTCTTGTAATAACTCATTCGTTATATCCTCTAACTCTTCTTTTGTAAAATATTTCATATTAGGCCCCTCCTTATTATAAATAAATTATAATATAAAAAAGATAAAAAGTAAATAGAAATATCACTTTTTATCTAGAATAATTTTTGAATTAGTCTGCTAATTTTTTGTTATGCTTTATTTCTTCCCAACCTAAATTTCTTTTAAATATTGATATCATAAGGCATAAGATATAGCTTAATAAAAATAATGGGTTATATAATGTTAATTTTGTTTTTGATACATTTAAATTTAATTTATTTTTTTCACTTTTAATTATTATATAGGTTATACCCGCTAATTCTAAGTAGATTAGTAATAAGACTACTACTAAAGTTTTTATAAATGCTGTAATATCATTTATTGTTAATGAACTTACTATTAATAAAAGAACTCCTATTAAAAGGTATATTAGTGGTTGTACTCCAATTACGGTACTTATTTTTGAACCATAGTTTTTATCTTTATAATCTAGACTTCTTCTAATTTCTTTGATATATATTTTACGAGCTTCAAAATAACCTTTTACCCATCTTGTTCTTTGTTTCATAGATACTTTAAAACTATCTGGTTGTTCATCATAAAAGATAGCTTTCTCATTATAAGTTGTAGTTAAGTTATTCAAAGTACTATATAGAGTTAATTCATAATCTTCAGTTAAGGTATTAAAAGGGAAACCTTGCCAATCTTCCACTAAAGAACCTTTGATATAATATCCTGTTCCTGATATGGTTAAATTATTGGTATATTTACTTTTCAATTGATTACCAATTGTATTTATCATAGAAAAGGTTAAGGCAGAAGAAGCTGCTACTAAGGTAGAACTATTTTTAGTATTACGATAACTTATGCCAATATCATAACCTTCTTCAATACTATTTATCATTTCTTTGATATAGTTTTTATCTAAGATATTATCGGCATCAAAGATAAAATAGGCATCATATTTTTTATTTTTTGATAATATTTCTTTAATAGCATCATCTAAGGCATAGCCTTTTCTTTTTTTAGTTAAATCTTTTCGATAGACGATATTCATATTATGCTTTTTGACTATTTCTACTGTAGGATCTTCTTTTGATTCTACAATTATATAGACATCTTTGGAATTTATTTTTTTAGTTTGCTTTTCAATACTAATTAGAAGTTGTTCTATTACTTGAGATTCGTTACGTGCAGGTATTAAAATACAATATTTATTAGTTACTGTATCTGACTTCTTTGGACTATTGTTATTTCTTGTCATTACAAAGAAACTATATACTAACAAGAATAGTGAATAAATTATTAATAAAAAACTTATTATTGTTGTCATCTTACCACCATATTCGTATAACTTTTCTTCATTCTTTCATCATTATATACTTTATCTAAAAACTCACCATATCCTGTCAGTGGTTTATAGCCTTCATGTCTTAGTCCCATTCTTATACATGCACTAAATGATATAAACATATCTATTGTTATTACTACTAATAGAATGTAATAAATTAGATTTCCTAAATTATATGGTATCTTTTCTATTTTGTTTGATACAAAGGGATATATTTTAACCATTAGTATATAACATAATAAACCCCAGAATAACATATATGGTAAAGTTGTTCTGCCATTTATATTTAATAGATATGTTGAATAATCCCATGATGTTGTTCCGGTAAAGGCCTCCTGCAAGAAGCTTATTAGATATTCGAAGGCTCCTCCTATTAAAGAACCTATTAAGAAATAATCTAATTTTTGCCTCGGCTTTCTAGCAAGAATATATACCATGATACATGCTCCCCAACCATATATTGGAGATAATTCTAAATATAATAATCCTCTTTTAGTGGAATAATCTAGTATTCCATAATTGATATAATTCTTAGTCATAAATAGTATATCTTCATAAAGACAACCTAAGAAACTAAAAATGACAAAGATTAAAAACATTTTCTTAAAAGATAAACCTTCTGCGAAGGGTGTTCTATCTTTTAAAAGATATTCTTTTATTTTCTTCATACTGCTAACTCCTTTTATATTAAATTATTTCTTTCATATATATTGATATCATATTTAGTATATATATCAACTTTTCCTTTTTTAGTAAACTTTATGAAACATAAATCTTCAATTACGATATCTTTATCTTTTTCTAGATTGAATGTTATTTTTTTACATTCTTTTAATTTTGGATTATTATGAGTCATTTTTGTTATATTTAAGTTATTAGCTATATATATAGTAATATTATTATTTGTATAATAATCTAATCTGATATAATCTTCAATTACTAGAGAACCTTTTCCTTTTAACTGATAACTTCTTGGTTTTATCTCTTTTTTAGGAGTTATTTTTTTTATTTCTTTTAGAGATAGAATATTTAGAATACTACCTTCATTTAATAAGCCAGGTGTATCTATTATTTTTAAATTATCTAAGTTTATTTCTATTTTATTTAGGGTTGTTGAAGGATATAGACTAGTTGTTACTTCTAGTTGTTTGTCGGTATAGTTTTTTATTAGTTTATTTATTAGAGTTGATTTACCTGAATTAGTCATTCCTACAAAGTATATTTCTTTATTACTTTTATTATATTTTTTTATTTTGTTTAATAAGCTATCTAGATTGTAATTTTTTATTGAACTTATTATTTCAATATCTAGATAGTTATTAGTTATATTAGATATATAATTTATTAATTTATAGTCCTGAACTGATTTTGGTAATAAATCTTTTTTGGTTAATACTAATATTACATTATTAAATTTATTTATATATTCTAAATTAATATTTAATAATGATGTTAAATAGACTACTAACGCATCTTTAGGGATACTATTTAAAATATCAGTATAGTCTTTATTATTTAATGTTACAGCTTTGTATTCACCATAATTTTTTAATTTAAAGCATCTTAAACATAGTTCATTATCTATATTTTCTGTATATCCTTCTTTATTTATATCTTCTGTTTGAAGAGTAATGCCACATCCTGTACACTTCTTAATCATAATATTCTCCTACTTTAAATATTCCTTTTTTATTCATTTTATTTATTTCTTTTCTTTCTATATAACGATGTATTTTAGTAAATGGCATATCAATATCAGACATTGGATTTACTAATACTGTTGTTATACCTACTCTATTACCACCATAGATATCTGTTACTAATTGATCTCCAATAATTGCTACTTCAGATAAGTCTAATTTGTATTCTTTTAATACTTTTATGAATTTTGCTTTTCTTGGCTTTCTAGCAGATGGGCAACAATCAACATTTAAATATTTTTTAAATGGTTCTAGTCTATTTCTTGGTGAATTAGAAAATATTATTACTGTAAAACCTGAATCTTTTAGTTTATCAAAATGATTTTTTAATTTTTTAGTTGGTTTTTTATCTACATATGGTACACAAGTATTATCTAAATCAAAGAGTAAACATTTTATACCGTTTTCTTTTAATTTATCGTAATTGATGGTATAGATACTTTTTTGATAAACATCTGGATAAAAATAATTCATATATAATTCACCTCGCTATAAATATTATACTATATTTTTTTTATTATTGAAAGTTAATGGTTATTTTTCTTTACTTTAGTTAAATTTATGCTCATAACTAAAAGGGATAAAGTTAAAATTATAGTAACTATATTTAATACTACCGCACTTTGAGTTAAACCCGCTAGTAGGAGGAGAGTATAACCTGTAACTCTTCCAACATTTAATGTTACTTCTCTTATGGCATTAAATTCACATTGATTACTTTTATTTACTATTTTGCTATTAGATAAATTAAATATTTTAATTTTTCTAACTAGAGATAGTATTTCTGCAAATATTACATAACTAAATTTATATATTATTACTGTAGTATTTGTTTTTAATATTAAAAATATTATTAAAGATATTACTGGTATTATACTTGATATTATTATTACTTTTTTATCATCTCTTTTATTATAAATTAAACCATATATTTTTACTACTAATATTGATAATAATGTTGCTATGGAGGTTATTATTCCTAGATTGATATTTGTTTTAAAGGAATTTAATATTAAAATTACCATTACTGTTTCTAAAGCACCATTACAAATATTCATACCAATAAAGAATTCTCCTGCTAAGCAATTTATTACTTGTTTATTCTTTTTGAGTTCTAGCCAAGCTTTTTTTAAATTGTACTCTTCTAAATCTCCATTATGATTATCAGTTATGAAAAAAGATAATATTATTTGGATAAGTGATATAAATAATACTATAACTGCTGTTAATATATAATTGGTTATAGTTATTATACTACCGAAAATTATTGGAAATAGAATACCTACTACTGATATGGTTATAAATAATTTTACCATGTAGTTTGTTCTTTCGGTATTTTTTACTTTATTTATAATGAATAAATTATATGGAAAATAATAACAACTTGCTGATATACCATATAGTATTGATATGATTGGTAAATAATTTATTATTTTTTCTTTTAATAATATTATTATTAAAATATAAATAAAGTTTAATATTATTCCTATTCTAAATATTTTAATTCTATTTCTTTTTTCTGCTAGGGCTGCTACTACTAAAGTGCTTAATGCCATTGTTGCATATGTAAATATATAGTATATAGCTATATTTAATATACTATTAGTAGATGTACTTATAAAGTACGCTGTTAAGAATGGACCAAGAAATATGGTCATTATTTTTTTGATTGCATCCATTATTATTATTATATTTTGTTCAGTTTTTATTTTTTTCTTCATTGTTATACCTCTTATTTAATATATATTTATATTGTATCATATATTTTGGTATAATTAAATGTTTATTTTTATATTATTTAATAGGTGGTATGATGTTATTTAATTTATTTAATCTTTTATTTGGTAACCTTACTTTTTTTAGTGGTGCTTACTCTAATAATGTTTTTCCTGATCCTTTATCTAAAGAAGAAGAGGAAAAATATATAGAAAGAATGATAAATGGAGATAAGGAGGCTAGAAGTAAACTTATTGAACATAATCTTAGACTAGTAGCACATATTGTTAAAAAATTTGAATCTACTTATAATGATGTTGATGATCTTATTGGGATAGGAACTGTTGGACTTATTAAGGGGATTGATAGTTTTTCTCCTAACAAGAATGTAAGACTTACTACTTATATTGCTAAATGTGCAGAAAATGAAATTCTTATGCATTTTAGAGCAGATAAAAAGAATTCTAAGAATGTTAGTATTTATGATGGTATTAGTTATGATAAGGAAGGAAATGAGGTTACAATACTTGATGTTTTAAAAACTGAAGATCCTGATTTTAATGAAGAAATATATAAAAATGATAATATTAAATTATTAAAAGAATATATGAATATTCTTACTCCTAGGGAGAGGGATGTTCTTACTAAAAGGTATGGTCTTTATAATAACGATGAAATAACACAGAAGGAAATTGCTAAAAATTTGGGTATATCGAGAAGTTATGTTTCAAGAATTGAAAAAAGGGCAATAACAAAAATTTTAAGAGAATTTATTAAAAATGATACTAAGAAATAGTAAAATCATAAATAATTGTTGACTAAAAGGCAATTTTATGGTAAAGTTAATTACGAACTGATGAGGAGGGAATACGATGAAGAAAGTAACAACTAAAAAAACTAGATCTGTAAATAATAGACCTAACTGTTTAAAAATAACTAAAGGTACTCAAAAAGTTAACTTTACTACTGTTACTGACAAAGATGGTAACAAAATTAAGACTAGTGTTAGAGAAGCTAGAACTATGAAGAAGAATAATAAGAAAGATGCTTAATGAAATGGATTTATATCCATTTTTTTATTTGTCCATAGAAATTGTTGATAAATAAAAAGAAGACTAGTTACTAGTCATTCTATTTAAAATACTCATCAAATATACTTTCATTATATTCTTCTATTGAATAGTAATAGAAGGCACCTGCTTGATTTTTATATTCTGTATTTCTTTCTTCATAGTTACTATTATTAAAAATATTTTTTATTTCTTCATCAGCAGAATCTAATACTATTGAACCTGCAAATACTTCAAAAGTATATTTGTGATTATTTATTTGATAAGATACAGTTAAGTGATCTCTATCTTGTCCACCTCTTCCTAGACTATATGTTTTTACTAATTTATTTGTACTTATTTTATCTAGTATTTGTTTAAGTTCTTCTTTAGATAAAGTTACTTCTTTATCTATATCTTGAGTGTCTCCTAACTGAGTATTTCTTTTTCTAGATAATTTTATTTCTGATATATTATAAGATAATAATTTATCAGTCCAGTTTACTTCAGTATTATTATTTTCTATTACATCATTTTTATTGTCTAATTTGTCATTTTTATTATTTACATTTACTTTACCAGTTAATACTAATGTAAGAATTATTAATAATAAAATTATAATTATTGTTAGCATTATGATTATAATATTTTTACTTTTATCTTCTTTCATTTGCTTTTGTTCATCTCCTTACTTTCTTTTATTTTATTATATCATGTTGTAATTATAATTACCAGTGTTTATAAAAAAATATGGCTATTTTCTAGTCATACTTTTCTTTATCTTTTGGCATTTCTTTTAATAGTTTGTTATAGTATTCTTTACCTAGTCGATATTCTTCCTCAATTATTTCTTTACTTGGTTCCTTTTTATTTTCATTATTCATATTAAAAGCTCCTTTCTTTATTTATTATAAAGAGAGGAGCTATATTTATACTAGTGTTTTTACTTTTTCTATCATGTTATCACTAGTAGTTATGTATGAACCTACTACTGCTATGTCAGCAGTATTTACTAAGTTTATGGTTTTATCATTGATACCACCATCTACTTCTAGTAAAATATTTTTATCTTTTATTAAGTTCTTTATTTCTTTTATTCTATTTGGACTGTTTTCTAGGAATGGTTGGCCACCTTGACCTGGTTCGACAGTCATTATTAATATTAAATCGATATTATCTAAATATGGTATTAACTTATTTATGTCAGTATTTGGCTTAATAGATATTCCTCTTTTAAAACCATATTCTTTTATTTTGTTTAATATATTTTGAATATTCTCTTCTATTTCTAAATGAATGGTTATATATTCAATATTTTTTAAGTCTTTTATTTGTTCGATATATGATAGAGGTCTACTATGCATTAGGTGAATATCTAGTTTTTTTTCTGATACTTTAGATATTTCTAATGTTTCTTCTACTGGTAAAGATATTTGTTTAACAAAATTACCATCCATTACATCGATATGAAAATATGATATATCAGTGTTATTTAATATTTTTATTGTTTCTTTTTTATCTTTGGCATTTAGTATCGATACTGATATTTTCATTTTTGACCTCCTATAAATGATTTATAATTGTTATATCTAGATAATAATATTTTATTTTGTTCTACTAGTCTCTTTACTTCACAGTCATCTTCTTTGATATGCATACAATCTTTATACTTACAATTATGTAAGTTATCAAACATATCTTTCATATTATCACGGATATCTATTTTAGTCATTCCACGGAAATCTACTGATGAGAAACCAGGAGTGTCTGCGACTAAAGATGAATCGATATCATATAAAGTTGTACATCTTGTTGTATGTTTTCCACGACCTAGAGCCTTGGATATTTCATTTGTTTCTAGATTTAGATTTTTATCTAGTTTATTTAATAGAGATGATTTGCCTGCTCCTGATTGACCAGCAAAGACTACTATTTTACCTGCAATTAGTTTTTTTATTTCTTTGATATCATTATTTGTTACTACTATGTAACCAATACTTTGATAGTAGTTAAATATCTCTTTAATATTCTTTTCTTCCTCTTCATTTAGTAAGTCTGTCTTTGTTAAGCATATTATTGGTTCTATATTATTATAAGATATTATTGTTAGTAGTTTATCTAACAAGTTACTATCAAAGTTAGGTTCTTTTACTGATGTTACAATTAATGCTATATCAACATTAGCTATTTGAGGTCTTATTAGGGAGTTTTTTCTAGGTTTTATTTCTAGTAAGTAATTATTTATATCATCTATTATTACTTTATCTCCTACTAGAGGAGTTATTTTATCTAGTCTAAACTTTCCTCTTGGCTTGCAGATATTTATCCCCTTATTTGTTCTTACTGTATAATTATTACTTTCGTTTTTGATTATTATACCTTCCATATTTTATTCCTATTCTGTTTTTTTATCTTTTTTATCATCTTTTGGCATTAATGAATCTGTTGGTTCTGTTTTATCTTCTGGTTTCTTTGATATAGTTATTTTTAAAGTATAACCATTATAAATTGGATCTCCAGGATCTCTGCCTTGTGATAATACGATGTTTTCTTCTACATCTGTTGTTTCTTTATATGTTATATCTAACGTTAAATTATTTTCTTTAGCAAAATCTTGTACCTTTGATAAAGTCCATTTTTCTTTAACCATATCTGGATATACGTCTACTTCTGGTATGTATAGTATTACTGAATCATTAGCATATAATTTTGTTTCTTTTTCTTTATCAAATTTTGGCTCTTGATCTATTATTTGCTCTTCTTTATCTTTATAATCAGATGTATTTTCTACTTCTTTGGTTTTCATTTCTACTTTGATACCTTTTAATTCTAGTTTTGCTTTTATTTCATAATAATTTTTACCAGTATAGTCTTCTAGTAATAGGTATTCTTTACCAGAAGATTCTACTATTGTAATAGTACTTCCTTTGGTTTTTGTTGAACCAGCTTTTGGTTCTGTTCTTATTACCTTTCCTTCTTCAATATCAGCATTTTCTTCATCTTTTGTAGTATATTTTAAACCTTGTTTTTCTACTTTCTTTATGGCTTCTTCTAAGGTAAGACCTGTTACATCTGGTACTTTTACTTCTTTAACATCATGATTACTTATTAGTAGATATACTACTGCTAATACTATTAGAAAGGCTAATAATATACCTGCCAATATAATTGGTAGTTTATTTTTTTCGTCTTTTTCTTTTAGTATTGAATCATCTGTTTCAGTAGTTTCTTCTTTATCAAGAGGTTTATCTACGACGGGCTTCTTTGGCTCTTTTGGTATAGGAGCTATTACTTTGGTTTCCTCTAAATCATTTTCAGGATATTCATATACTAATCTTTTTTCGTTATCTCTTTCTAAAGCAGTTTGTAAATCATTATACATTTCTCTTACAGAGTCATATCTATTTTTTGGATTTTTAGCAGTTGCTTTTAGAATTATATTTTCTACTGATTGTGGTATTGTTGGGTTTTGCTTTCTAACACTAGGAATTTTTTCTTTCATGTGTTTTAAGGCTATTTCAACAGCAGTGTCTCCTTTGAATGGTACGGAACCGGTTAATAACTCATACATTAATATTCCTAATGAATATATATCACTTTTTACTGTTGAACCCTTACCGTTAGCCTGCTCCGGTGGTAGATAGTGGACTGAACCCATTACTGAGTTTGTTTGAGTTAATTGGGTTGAATTTAAAGCCATTGCTATTCCGAAGTCGGTTATTTTGATACGACCATTATCTTCAATCATTATATTTTGTGGTTTTATATCTCTATGAATTATATAGGCTTCATGAGCGTGAGCTAAACCATCTGTTAACTGACTCATTATATCTATTACTTCTGTTAGGGTTAAGGCTCCTCTTTTTTGAAGTAATTGTTTTAATGTCTTTCCTTCGATATATTCCATTACAATATAATAGTTTCCATCTTCTTCTCCAACATCATATACTTCAACGATATTTGGATGTGATAGGTTTGATACTGATAAGGCTTCTCTTTTGAAACGACGAATAAATTTTTCATCGTTTGAAAGATCACCTCTTAAAACTTTTATAGCTACTTTTCTTTCAAGAATGGTATCTTCTGCTAGATAGACATTGGCCATTCCTCCTTCACCGATGGTTTTTATTATTTCATAACGATCATTTATTTTTTGACCTTTAGTTAGCATTACTTATCACCACTTTCCTTCTTCAGATAAGCTATTGATATGTTATCTGTTCCGCCTCTTATATTACTCTTTTTTATTAATTTTTCTACTTGTTCTTCGATTGAAGATTTACTATTTAATACTTTTTCTATTTGTTCATCTGTTACCATATTAGTTAATCCATCACTACATAGGAATAAACCGTTTATGGTATTATCGATATCGAAGATATCTATTTCGATTGGATCATTAGCTCCTAGTGCTCTTGTAAGCAAGTTCTTTCTTGGATGAAACTTGGCTTGTTCAGGAGTTAGTTCTCCGGTTGAGACTAATAAATTTACTAGGGTATGATCTTTGGTTACTTTATGTAATTTTTCATTTTTTACTACATATCCTGATGAATCTCCTATATTTCCATAAAGGATATAGTCATCTGTTTTGATGGCTATTACTAGAGTTGTTCCCATTCCTTTACTTTCTGGATGAATAGAGGTATATTCAAATATTTTTTCATTTATTTCTTTTACTATTTTTCTTAACCAATCTATTCCTTCTTCTTTTTTTCCTATTGTTTCCATACTTTCGAAACTTTGAACAATATGTTCTATTGCTATATTTGAAGCTATTTCTCCAGCTTTATGTCCACCCATTCCATCTGCTACTGCGAGAATGAATTCATTATTTTTATTGCCAACTATTATTACACTATCTTCATTATGTGTTCTTACTTTTCCGGCATCTGTCATATAAAATGTTTGCATTATTTCACTTCCTCTTAATTATTGGCTCTTAGTTGACCACATGCGGCATCAACTGAACCTCCAAATTCTTTTCTTATTGTTACATTTATCTTATTTTTCTTTAGTATATCATAAAACTTCATAATTTTCCACTCTTTTGTTCGTTTAAATTCAATATTTTCTGTTTCATTATATGGTATTAGGTTAACATAGCAATTTATTCCTTTTAATAATAAGGCTAATTCTTTAGCATTTTCTTCGCTATCATTTACATTATCAAGCATTATATATTCAAAGGTTACTCTACGATTTGTCTTATTTATATATTCTTTTATTGTTTCCATTAATTCATTTAAAGGATATGCTTTATTGATAGGCATTATTCTACTTCTAAGGGTGTTATTAGGAGCATGTAAGCTTATGGCTAGGTTTACTTGACCTTCTTCATTCATAAACTTCTTTATACCAGGGATTACTCCACATGTTGATATGGTTATATGTCTTGAACCGATATCGATTCCTTTACCACAGTTTATTATTTTTACAAATCTTAAAACATTATCATAGTTATCAAAAGGTTCTCCTATTCCCATTAATACTACATGAGTTATTCTTTTATTTATGTCTTCTTCTATTTGAAGTATTTGCTGTACTATTTCATAAGCTAATAGATTTCTTACTTTTTTTAATCTTCCGCTTTCACAAAAAGCACAAGTCATATTACAACCTACTTGAGATGATACGCAGATACTTGTTCCGTAATCGTGAAACATTAATACGGATTCTATCTTGTTTCCATCTTCTAATTCAAATAGATATTTATTGACATTCTTGCCTTGCTGTTTTATTAACATTTTTATTTTATAGAAAGAGAAATCTTGTTTTAGTTTTTCTCTTACTTCTTTACTTATATTGGTCATATCATCAAATGATTTTATTCTTCTTTTATATAGGGCTTCATATACTTGAACTGCTCTAAATTTTTTTTCATTTATTGATATGAAATAGTCTTCTAATTCTTTTATTGTTAAATCATATATATTTCTCATTTTTTCACTTCTAACTTTCTATTATTTATTATACCAAAAAAAATATGTTATTAAAACATATTTTGATTATTTTTCTTTATGTTCATGATGAGAATGTCCTCTTATTCCATATCTTTTGGTTATTGGATCTTTGAATAAGAAGTTTTTTATTGGTAATAATGTTAATACCATATAAGAGCCGAATATTATAAATAATACTATTACTGATATGTATGCATAGAAGAAGTGTAATGATTCTATATTTATTATATAGTTAAATACTAGATTACTTATAATAATAGTTAAATAGAATATTGTGATATCTATTGGTAATATGGCTTTTTTGGTTATTAATTGATAGGCATAAAATAGTAATGGTATTAGTACTATTATTACTAATATACTTAAGGCTTTGGCTTCAAAGTAATTGGGATTAAGGCCATATACTGCTCCATCATATAATGTCCATATAAAGGTTGGTGTTAAGGCTATTTTGATATGTTCCCAAGTACTTTCATTAACTGCGGCAAAAAGGGATACTACTTTATTATGTCCTGACCATTCATACATGAAATGTAAAAGAGTTCCTATTAACGATATAAAAATTATGGCTATTACTATATTCATATATCCTCCTATTTATAATATAATTATATATTATTTTTTTATTTATTACAACTAGTTATTTTAATGAAATCACAACAATTAAAAAATGAGTAATTCCTTATGATATATGGTTTTACTCATTTTTACTGTCAAATAGTTATTTATTATTTTTTAATAATCTTAGAGTATTTAGAATACATAATACTGTTACTCCTACATCAGCAAAGACAGCCTCTAGCATTGTTGATACTCCTAGTAGAGTTAAGATTAGTACTAATAGTTTTATACCTATAGCAAAGATTAGATTTTGATTTATTATCTTTCCTGTTTTCTTAGATATGTTTATAGCAGTTATTATTTTATCTAGGTTATCATTCATTATTACTATGTCAGATGCTTCGATAGCAGAGTCTGTTCCTAGATGACCCATAGAAATACCTAGATCTGCTAGTTTTAGAACTGGGGCATCATTGATACCATCTCCAACAAAGGCTACGATGGTTCCTTCTTTTTTGTTTGTGATTATTTTTTCTAAATAGTTATATTTATCATTTGGTAACATACTATAGTTTACATCTTCTATATTTAGTTCTTTTGATATTTCTTCAGCTTTTTCTTTGGTATCTCCAGTAAACATATGAACTGTTATATTCATATCTTTTAATTTTTTTATTGTTTCTTTAGCAGTACTTTTTATTTCATCTTTTATTTCAATATCTGCAACTAGACTATTATTTATTGTTAGATATATATTACTACTTTCTTCTTTGATACCACAGTATTTAGGGTTTCCTATTTTTACTTTATCTTTTTTATAAGTAAATTCTATTCCTTTTCCTGATACTTCTTTGAAATCTTTGATATCATTATGTGATACTTCTTTATTATATTTTTTTAATACTGATTTGGCAATAGGATGGTTTGAAAGCGATTCTCCTTTAGCAAAAATTTCCATTATTTTATCTTCAGTATATTCTTTGTTATGGATATTTATTTTTGATATATAGAACTCTCCTGTTGTGATAGTTCCTGTTTTATCAAAAGCTATTTCTTTGATATTTTTGATACTATCTAGGTAATTACTTCCTTTTACTAATATTCCTTCTCTAGATGATGCTCCAATACCTGAAAAATATGATAATGGTATTGATATGGCTATAGCACATGGACAAGATATTACTAGTATTGTTAATCCTTTATAGATACTTTCACTATATGTTAGATTTGTAAATAGTGGTAATAAGACTGCTGTTAGAATGGCGATTATAATTACTCCTAATGTATATTTAGATGAGTATTTGGATACTACTTTTTCGGTTTTGGTTTTTCTTTCGGTAGCAGTTTCTACTAATTCTAATATTTTATTTACTGTTGAATCTTTATAGATTGATGTTACTTTTACTTCTAGTAGGCCTCCTTTATTTATACTTCCTGATAGGATATTATCACCAACTTTTACTGATATTGGAAGTGATTCTCCGGTTAGAGCACTTGTATCTAACATGGAAGAACCTTTTACTATGGTTCCATCTAGTGGTACTCTTTCTCCTTCTTTGACTACGATTATATCTCCGACTTTTATTTCGGTTGTTGGAACTACTATTATTTTATTCTTTTCTTTTAGATTTGATGTTTCTTCTTTGATATCCATAAGTTCGGCTACTGAGTTACGACTTTTATTTACAGCCATGCTTTCTAATACTTTTCCTAAATCATATAAGAATAGGACCATTAATCCTTCATGGGAATCTCCTAGCGCAAAAGCACCGAGAGCAGATATTGTTACTAGGAAGTTTTCATTTATTACTTTCTTTCTTAATTGTTTAATAGCGGTTAGTAGTGTTTTATATATTAGGATTATGTAGGCTACTACTATTAAGATAGTATTTAAAGAACTTGGTAATTTTAATACTATTCCAATTAGTCCTATTAATCCTCCTAGTACTATTCTATAGATATCTATATTTTTATTTTCTTTTATTTTATCTTCACTTAAAATAGCATCTGGTTCTATTTCACTTACTATTTTTTTTATATAAGTAAAAGCATCTTTTAAGTCTGTCTCCACAATTACTGTTGATGAATTAAAATTAACGATTGCTTTTTTGATATTTTTATCTTCATTTAATTTATTTTCAATGGTTTTAGCACAATTAGCACAGTCTAGATTTTTGATATTATATTTATATTTCATTTATATGTTCCTTTCCAATATTAAATAGTTTTTTCACATGGTCATCACTTAGTTCGTAGTAGACTGTTTTTCCTATTTTGGTATATTTTACTAATTTTGCTGATTTTAGTATTCTTAGTTGGTGTGAAATGGCAGACTGTGTTCCTCCAACTAGTGTTGCTATATCGCTAACACATAATTTATTTTCTAATAAGACATTTATTATTTTTACTCTTGTTGAATCTGCAAATACTTTGAATAGTTCTGCTATATCAATAATTGTATCTTCTTCAAGTAATTCTTTTTGTATTTTATTTATATCTACATTATCTATCATATTATTCCTCCTCATTATATATGAGTATATATTCATATATTTGAATAATATCACTATTACCAAAAGATGTCAATATGTTTATATTATTTTTTATCAACCATATTTATTATATATAAGTTAATTATTATGTACTGTGATTATTCTAAGAAGAAATAATTTTAGTTTTGAGATGACAAGCTCAAAACTTTTTTCTAATGACCTTAGGCATTAGAAAACGGCGAACAACATAGTGTGAGACGATACTGAAAAAGAATCTATTTAATAGACTCTTTATCTTTATATTCTTCTAGTGTTAGGTTATTGTTATAGATATTACTAGCTATATTTCCTACATATCTTAAATGCCATGGTTCATAACTATATTTGGTTATATCTTCTTTTCCTTCGGGATATCTTATGATAAAACCATATCTATGACTATTTTGATGTATCCATTTGGTTTCTATTTTATCTTCAACATCATGTTCTATATAACATTTTCCATCTTTATATATACAAAAATCTAAAGCTAATCCTGTTTGATGTTCACTCTTACCAGGAGATGCTATTCTTGTTATGGCATAGGTAAATCCTTTTTCTTCTAGTAATTTATTATATATTTTTTCTTGATAATCATAGTCTCGATAGCCACTTACTATATCAATATGATATCCATATCTTAAGGCTTCTCTTTTTAGTTCTTGAAATGCTTCTAGGGCTTTATTATCTAGTAATATGTTTTCTTTATATTCACTATGAACATTTTCTAATGTATTTGGTATATATGCTCTTGGCAGGGGATTATCTTTATTTACTAAAATACTATAATCCATAGATACCTCCTACTGTATTATATGTTATAAAAAAAGAAATAGATACTATTTTAATTTATCTATATCTTTCTTTACTTTATTTATTTTTGTATTTAGAGTAGTTATTTTATCTTCTAAGTCTTGTTTTTGTTTTTCTAGATTTTGATTATTTTCTTTGATTAATTCATAATTTTCTTTAATGTTTTTTAGATCTTCTATCTCTTCAGTTAATTCTTGATGTTCTTTTAGGTAGTTATTTAATTCTTTATTTTTGTTACTTAAATTTATTTTTTGATATAGGGTATATACCAGAAGACTAAATATTATTAGGGTTATAATTATGATTATAGATTGTAATATTTTGTTTACTTTTTTATTTCTCATTAGTAATATAACGCCTTCTTTCCATAATAGTTATATCTTTCTTTGAAGATACTTTTTGATTGGTATTTGGCTTTACCATTTATTGGGTCTGATATTATGACTTTATCTTCGGTATAGCCTATTATTACTACAGCATGTTCATTGGCCTTCCAGTAAATTGTTTCTCCTGTTGGTTCATATATCCAAGACTGTGATATATATGGGACTGCTAGTGACATGGAGGTCCATACCATAACTGGTTTGCCGGTTTTTACTACTTCTAGTATTTTTTCAAAACTGGTTCCTGTTGCTATTTTGATACCACTTTTATATTGGCTAGCAACATTAGCAATTGGTTTTTCATATACTCCATATCCATTTAAACTATATGGGTTACCTATAAACTCTACTTCAGGATTGCCTCCATATAGTTTACCATCTTTGGTTATAGGAACGCTTCCTTTTGGTAATTTGTTTATGATATCATCTGGTGTTACTGCTACTCCATAGTAATTTAGAAGAATGGTTATGGCTACTGATTCACAACCGGTTGGATAGTTAGGATACTGATTGATAAAGGGTACATTTGAAATATAGAAACTATTTTTTTCAGCATTTTCTTTGACTAGCTTATAGTATTCTTTTTGAAGACTTGATAGTTTATCTTCTAAATCTATGATGGTATTTTCTAGTGATGTTATATTGTCTTCAAGATCTTTTGAGATTGTTTTTTCACTAGTCATTATTTCTTCTATATCTTCATCACTGAAGGTAGAGACTGCGAGTAAATTGGATACTGAGGTATTTAAGTCTTCTTTTTCTTCTTTTAAAGTACTTATATTTTTCTTATCTTTTAGGTCCTCTTGTAATATCTTATTTGATGCTTTTAGTGATGCTATATCGTTATTTAGTATTAGTATTTCTGATATCATTAATAGTAATACTATGGTAAAACCTAGTAGTGTTTTTTTCATAACTACTCCTCTTTTCTTTTTTATAATTTGGTTATGTTTGGATGGCCTTTCATTAGTTTTCTTATACCAAATGGATGTGGGAAGGCTACGGTTATGATAGATTTATCAACACTTATTACTATTCCTTCACCAAACTCGGTATGAGAGATATGTTCTCCTACTTCATAAGTGGCATTTTTGTCGACAGCCTTTCTTACTTTAGTTATTATTTTTTCTAGTTTTTTTGGTCTTTCTTTATCGATATATTCTTTATCTATTTCATCAATAAATCTACTGGGTTGATTTCTCATTGGATTACCAAATAACATTCTGGTATCTGCTGATGTTATATATAATTCTTTTTTAGCTCTTGTTATAGCGACATAGCATAGTCTTCTTTCTTCTTCAATAGCGGAATTACTTCCATCATTGATGGCATTATAGTGAGGGAATATTCCTTCTTCCATACCGACAATGAAGACATAATCAAACTCTAGTCCTTTAACTGAATGGACTGTCATTAGGCTTACTCTATTTGAACTATCTTGATGTTCGGACATGTCACTTACTAATGTTATTTCGTTTAAGAAGTCTTCAAGGGAGGCTGTTCCATATTCTTCTTCATAACTTTTGGTTACACCTTTGAACTCATTTAGGTTCTCTAGTCTTATTTCATCTTCGAGTAATTTGGATGTTGATAGTTCTTTTTTGATACCGGTTTTTTCTAAAATTTCATCTATTAATTCAGTTAGTGATAATGATTCACTAGCTTTGGTTAGGTCTTCGATTAGGTTTTTGAACTCTAGTTCTTTTCCTTTACTTATTGTTTCATATAGAGATAATTCTCTAGTTGTTGCTTCTTCAGTTAGAGTCTCAATTGTTTTATCTCCGATTCCTCTTCTTGGGGTATTTATTACTCTAAGCAAACTTACATCATCTTTATGATTATTTATTAGTCTTAAGTAACATAATAGGTCTTTTATTTCTTTTCTATTATAGAAGTAGAAACTTCCTACAACTCTATATTTAATATTTTTCTTTAGCATTTCTTCTTCAATAACACGAGACTGGGCATTGGTACGATATAATACCGCTATATCTTCTTCGTTTATGCCTTCACTTAATAGTCTTTTTATTTCAGTTCCTACGAATGATGCTTCTTCTTTTTCATTTGCTACTTCTTTATATTTTATTTTATTACCAGTTGCATTATTACTCCATAGGTTTTTATCTTTTCTTTCATGATTATTTTTGATTACGCTATTAGCGGCATTTAATATGGTTTTGGTTGAACGATAGTTTTCTTCAAGTAGGATTGTTTTGGCCTCAGGATAATCTTTTTCGAAGTTTAGGATATTCTTGTAGTTGGCTCCTCTAAAGGCATATATTGCTTGATCATTATCTCCTACTACGAAGATATTTCGATACTTTGCTGATAGTAATTTACTAAAGGTATATTGGGCTTCATTGGTATCTTGATACTCATCTATTAGGATGTATTTATATCTATCTTGATATTCTTCTAATACACGAGGATAGTTTCTGAATAGTTTTATTGGTAGTATTAGTAAGTCATCAAAATCTACGGAATTACCATTTTTTAGTTTTTGCTGATATTCTTTATAGACTTCTACTACTTTGTGATCAAACTCTACTTTAGCAAATGAATCTATACTCATCATTTCATTTTTAGCAGAACTTATTTTATTTTTTATTTCTCTTGGGTTATATCTATCTTTAGACATATTTTTATCTTTTAATATTTTCTTTATGATTGTTAGGACATCATCACTATCTATAATAGTAAAGTTTTTTTCATAGCCTAACATACTATAGTTTTCTTTTAATATTTTTAGGCCTAAGGAATGGAATGTTGATATTTGAATATTATAGGCTTCTTTTCCTATTAATCTTACTACTCTATCTTTCATTTCTTTAGCGGCTTTATTAGTAAATGTTATAGCTAATATGTTATATGGACTTATTCCATTTTCGATTAGATTTGCTATTCTATTTGTTAATACTTTGGTTTTTCCTGAACCAGCTCCTGCTAAAACAAGCATTGGTCCATCTATATGATTAACGGCTTTTTGTTGTTCTTTATTTAATTCTTGTATTTGCATCTTGTTACCTCACTTTTCTCTATTTCATTGTATCATATTTTAGAGATATTATAAAGGGTAAGATGTTTATTTTGTTATTTTTTGTCACTTTAAGTCTTGGGTCTTAAAGTGCTATTTAAAGCCAATATTTTTATTGTCTTTAAATAGGATACCAACCGTATTTATTATAAAGTAGTTAGGGTTATATACTCTTTTTATTGGTTTATTAATAAAAAAACTTAATAGTTTGTTGTCTATTAAGTTATTTTTTACTTTTTTTGTAATGGCATTTCGGATAATTACTGCAACCAATGAAAATTCCATATTTTCCTTTACGCTCTATTAATTTACCTCCACAATCTGGACAGATCATATTATTTTTCGAACTATAATCTTCCATTTTATTACTTTTACCCATATTACATCTATCACATAGGGTTTGAAGATTACTCATGACAGTTTTTCCGCCTTTAGATACTGGAATAATGTGATCAACGTGAAGTTTTGCTCCGTCTTTAGCTGATATACCACATAATTTGCAAGTAAAGTTATCTCTTTTCAAAACATTATATCTAATATCATCATTCATAATTTTTCTTTCCTGCTTTATGGTTTCTTCGTATTTATTACCATTTTGCCATTCTTTATACAATTTAACTAAATCTTCAAAAGAATAGTTTCCATATCTAGTTTCATTAACCTTTCCTGCATTACTTCTATAATAAACTTCTAGCTTTAATTTTATTAAAAACTCTTTTCTTTTATGAATAGAATCATTTAATACTCTATTTTCTATTTTTTGAAATTTTTTTGATGAATAATTTGTTTTATTTTTAGATTTATAATTAATAATTTTATCTACTTCTTTGGTATATTCTTCTAATAAATCGATATTATATATAGCATTTTCTATATCAGTTCTAATTAAATCAATATTATTTTCTATATGATATTTTATAATACTTGATCCTGTCACTCTCTCTAAACTTTTTCTTGAGTATTCGCGGTCTATAATATTATGTTTTTTCTTTGTTATCCTTTTAAAATGATATTTTTCGTTTAATTTATTCAATTCTTGTATTTTTATACTTGATTTTGATACTTCTTCATTTTCTTTTTTTATCATTTTTCTTATTACAAATATATATAATATTAGTGGAAACAATCCTATCAAAGTGCTGATGACTACAATTGTTTGTTCATTTAATGCTAATAATTTAAATAATATATATGATGTATAATAACTAATATAACCACTAATGATAATTAATGTTGTTTTTTGCCATTTCTTCATATTTGACACCTCTTTTTTATTATAACATACATTTTAAATAATCAATATATAATTTAACTAAGTGTATATTTGTAAATGATGTGAAACAAATTTTTTTAGAAAAATGACTCAGTATAT